>Ga0123355_10005093_pt1 | contig 19157 bp, 14 predicted proteins | sample TergutEmb28metaG_3_FD_89872 | JGI IMG/M metagenome (GOLD analysis project Ga0123355, IMG submission 89872) | Embiratermes neotenicus P1 segment gut microbial communities from Petit-Saut dam, French Guiana - Emb289 P1 | ecosystem: Host-associated > Arthropoda: Insects > Digestive system > Gut ... | reverse complement strand
GTCAAGGACCAGTCCTTGACAATCCAGCAAACTTTTGCGCGCCAAAAGTTTGATCAAAAGCGCCGCGCTCATGCACGTGCTTACAAGTCAAGCACACATGGCGCGGAGATGAGTGCGAACAACTCGCTCCTACCCAAACAACATCTCGCGCTTTTAGGCGCGGGTCGCTCTTGGAACGGGCGCGACGTTTTATCACACTAATCTTTCCGCGAACGCGGTTCGCTAACCCAGCTTTTTCGTCGCCGGCTTTGGCGCAAATCGCCGCTTTTTGGCATTTGCGTCCATAGGCGACCGGGATTGGTAAGGGCAGAGCCCTTACCGCCCGTCCGGCAGGACATAAGCCCGCCGCCTCAGCGGCAAAAATTGTTTTTAGAGCAAAGCTCTAAAAACCTGCGCCATAGGCGCAAACCCTAACAAAATTTGATATTCAAAGAAATAAGGAGGAAAAATCATGGGACTAATAAGAGCGGCTACAGGCGCCGTAGGCGGTGTATTGGCGGATCAATGGAAAGAATATTTCTACTGTGAATCTATCGCGGCAGATGTTTTGGTGGTTAAGGGGCAACATCGCGTAAACCCTCGTTCCGCCAACACTAAAGGAACCGAAAATATTATCTCAAACGGCTCTATTGTTGCGGTTGCAGACGGACAGGCGATGATAATCGTGGAGCAAGGAAAAGTTGTCGAATTCTGCGCCGACCCCGGCGAGTTTGTTTGGGATTCGTCAACCGAGCCAAGCATTTTTCACGGTCCGTTAGGGAAAAATATTGTCGCGACGTTTAAAAATATCGGCAAGCGTTTCACCTTCGGCGGGCAAGCGCCGACAGATCAGCGAGTTTATTACTTTAATCTAAAAGAAATCACGGGAAATAAATACGGAACGCCGAATCCAATCCCGTTTCGAGTGGTGGACACGAATATCGGGCTTGACATCGATATTTCCATTCGTTGTAACGGAAAATATTCGTACAGGCTGACCGACCCGATTTTGTTTTACGCGAACGTTTCCGGAAATGTCGCGCAAGCGTATCGTCGCGACGAAATTGACGCGCAATTAAAAGCCGAGCTTTTAACCGCGCTTCAACCGGCGTTTGCAAAAATCAGCGCGGCGGGAATTCGGTATAGCGCGTTGCCCGGACATACAGAGGAAATTTCGGCGGCGTTAAACGAAGCTTTGACCGAAAAATGGACAGAATTGCGCGGAATATCTATTTCGTCGTTTAGCATAAAAAGCGTTAGCGCGTCGCCGGAAGACGAGCAGATGATTAAAGAGTTGCAACGCAAAGCGGTAATGCGCGACCCCGGAATGGCAGGCGCGACGCTTGTTACGGCGCAAGCCGACGCTATGCGCAACGCCGCGGCGAATGAGGGCGGCGCAATGATGGGATTCCTTGGAATGAACGCCGCGATGAATTCCGGCGGCGGCGCAAATGCAGGCGCATTCTTCGACATGGCGCAGCAGCAACCTCAACAGCAACAGCAACCTCAAGCCGCGGGAGCACCAGCCGTAGGCTGGGCTTGTGAATGCGGCGTGACGAATAACGGAAAGTTCTGCTCTGACTGTGGAAAACCACAGCCCGCGCCGGCTGAAACGTGGAAATGTCCGTGTGGCGCTGACGTTGGCGGGCGATTCTGCGGCGAATGCGGAACTGCGAAGCCGGAAAATTGGACTTGTGAATGCGGCGCGTCGAACGGTGGTAAATTTTGCTCAGAATGCGGCAAGTCGAAGGTTTAATATTATTTAGATTCTTTCCACTAACTTAATGCGACATCTTTAAAGCGAATGTTTGCCGCACAAATCTGTTCGTATTAAGTTAGTGGCAGATCTAATTAAAAAAAGAGCCGAAAGGCACGCCTTTTTTATCGCAGGAAAACGATATCAGCATTGCAAATTGTTTGCACGGTATCGTAACTTACTGCTTTATGGAAGGTATACCAAGGGCTCTTTTTTGTTTACATGAAATTACTAAAAACTATCTTGCCTCGCGGGTAAAGCTTTTAACACGGGATAGGTGCAGGCTTGCCTGCTTTTTTATCTTCCTATAGCAAACAACCTATCGCTTACTTCTTTGAACACAGGAGCGGCGGCGGTTGCGCCGCGTCGTCCGTTTTGTACGAAAACGGTGATTGCGAATCGCGGATTTTCCGCCGGAGTGTAGCCGGCGAACCACGCGTGAATTTTAAGTTCGCCGTTTTCCATCCAACCTGTTTCGGCGGATGATGTTTTTCCCGCCGCGGTGAAGTTTTCCGGGCGCGCGCGTGTGCCTGTGCCAAAGGTGACGGTGCTTGCCATAAACTGCTGCAACTGTCGTGCGGTTGAATCTCTGATTACTCTCTGTTCGTCGTTCATTCTAAAATTTTTCTGCACATTTCCGAATCGGTCTACGAATGCGTCAACCAGATTCAACGATATGGCGACGCCGTCGTTTGCGACAATATTTATCATGTTCGCGACTTGTAGCGGTGTTAGCAGAGTGTCGCCCTGCCCGATTGACATATTGGCGAGTAGTGAGTTCGAAATGTGTTGCCCTGACGAAAGTAGACCTGCTTGTTCGCCGAAGTTTTCATAGTTTAGCACAGTCGCATCCAGGCCGAATTTTTGGGAATATTCGTTGATAACGTCGAAGCCGAGCGCAATTCCGAGGCGATAAAACGGGATATTGCATGAGTACGCGAACGCTTGCTCGAAGTTTATGCGTCCGTGTCCATAGCGATTATTGCAGTTAAAGCGTAGCCCTTCAATTTCGATATAGCCGCTGCAGAAGAAGTGAGTATCGTCGTTTATCAGATTATGTTCGATCGCGGCGGCGGCGGTTAAGATTTTGAATATCGAACCTGCGTCAAACGCTGTAATCGCGCGGTTTAGAAGCTCGCCATCGGCGCTTTGCAAATGTTCGGCGAGATTATTTTGCGAAAAGTTGCCGCGGCTCGCCATTGCGAGAATGTCGCCGGTTTGGACGTCGGTTACGATTACCGCGCCTCGCTCGATCATGTCGTCCATAACTGATTCAACTGCTTGTTGCATATGAAAATCGAGAGTCAAACGTAATCCGCCCGGTTCGGCGACAAGGTTTTGCGACTGCCCAAGGTTGGCGATCGGAAATCCGCCGTAGGTATGATCGCGGATAATTCCGATTCGCTCTCTCCCGCCGGATAAAATGTCGTTAAACGCACGTTCAAGTCCGAAGCCCGCGGCATCGTCGTTTTGCGGGCTGTAGCCGATTACGTGGTTGGCAATTCCTGCGTCGGAATATCGTCTTTGAGTTGAGATAATTCTCGTTCCCGCCCGCTCGGCGGCAGATATTAAGTTGCTGTCGATTGTGTTGAGCGGAAGCATGCGGATACCGGCGGATGGTACTTTGTCGGTTAGTTCTTCTTGAGCGATATCGAGGTTTCGCAAAAGTTCCGCAGTGAAGTGTGGGCTTTGCTCTAAAATTTCGGTGGAAATGGCGATGGATAGCCCCGTTTCCGCTTCGGTTAGCGGAAGCATATTTCGGTCGTAAATTCGCGCGCGTACGTTTCGGGTTTCCATGTCTTGACGGCGTTGATTTACCGCCGCCGCGGCGAAATGTGGTCCGTCGATGTGCGCGATATACAGCAACCGCGCCGCTAATGCCACGAAACATAGCGTTATCATGAGGTTGAGGAATGAAATTCGGCGGCGTTTGTATGGCTTTTCGTATAACATGAAAAACTCCCCTTTCATGGTAATTGTTACCATGAAAGGGGAGTTTTATGCTTAATCAATATACGTTTTTCTCGGTAACGATTGCCGAGACCGGAATGTCGTGCGGGTCGGGATATGCGTCGTCAACTATTTGGAAGTCGAAGCAAATTCCGATTTGCGCCGGAACTTTGCGTTCTGCCAGATAAATGTCGTAAAATCCTGCGCCGTATCCGATTCGGTAGCCATTTTTATCGAATGCCAATCCGGGAATGATAAATAGACTTTTTTCGTTAGGAAGCGCAAGTTTGCAATCATCTGTCGGCTCAGGTATGCCGTATTTGTTAGCTTTAAGCGGCTGACCTTTTTCGATATAGTAAAAATCCATTTTGCGTTTGCCGACGATTTTCGGAATGCATACTTTCTTCCCTGCGTTCCAAGCCTGCTCCATCAAAAATTGCGTGTCAACTTCGCTTCCGAAGCTTTGATAGATGAAAATTGCGTCACATTCCTTGAAGTGCGGAAGTTTTGCAACCCGCTCGCAAATTTTTGCGCTTGATTCGTTGATAAATTGAGAGGAAAGCTCGTTTCGGCGTTGCAAAAACTGCGCTCGATATTCCTGTTTCATGTTATACGTTTACTTTCAACGTCATGATCGCGTATGGTTTAACAGCGATTTGAAGCGAGTTGTTTTTAACGTCCAAATCGCGGATTTTCACTTCTTCCATAGTAACCTCTTGCGCTGATTTTACGTCTTTTCCGAATTTGATAGTGTCGGTAAGCTCTTTGTCGGTCGGGTTGTAAACGCGAACAACAAAGCTTCCGTCTTCGTTGGCTTTTAGCGCCGACAGGGTCAAATCTTTGTGCGATTTGCTCATAAACGAATAGTTATTCGGAATCGAGCCGCCGCCGTTGACGCCGACTTGCGCCGAAATCATCGGTGTGATGAACTTTCTGCTTTCGCCGATTACATCTTCGTTGTTGTGAAGCAGAACCGCGTATTCGAATTCCATCGTGCTGTCAAGTGCTTGCGACGGTTCGTCGTCGAACGAGATGAACAGGTCATTGTGAATCGGGAATGTGCTTGTCGCACTACGGAACAGCGTCAACGTTACAACCGTGCCGTATTCGTCTTTTGTGCCGACTTCTTTGATACCTTTAGTGAACACAGCGAACGCAGATTTGTCGCCGGTAACGTTCAAGAAGTTTTGCATAGCCTGCCGCTCAAGCTCATCGCTTTTCTTGCCGTCGACATTGCTCCAAGCGTCAACGTCGCGCTTGCGAATTTCGAACGGAGCTTCCCAATCGGCGGTTTTCGCGTTGATTCCCGTCGGGAAATCGACAACGAACATATGATCTTTCGATTGGTTGGTTAGGCGGGTTTTGAAGTCGATTCGTTTCGAATCTTTCTTCACCGTAATTTCGGTTACGATTTCGGTCGGAATTTTATGTTTCGAGCGAACTTTTCCGTCCAAACCTTCGGGAATGTCAAGCGTTAGTGTCACTCGATAAGTCGCTATCAAACCTGAGTTTGAAACAAGCTCGATTTGCGCGTTTGCCGCTTTGCTTGAGATTATCGTGTTTACCATCGGCTCGCGGTGAATCCAGAAGTCGCCGCAAGAACCAACATCGCGGAACGCGTTAAGCTCGCTGTAACTTTGCTTAGTTTCGTAGTCGTAAACGTCAACCGTTCCGTTCGGCAGTATTGTAACCTTAACTAAGCCGTTATCCAAAACGTTGCCGCAGATTCCGATTGGTTTGTACGGCGTAAAGCCTGTCGGGAACGCTTCCGCGTAGTATGCGGTGCTTTTCGTTCGTTTGATTTTGTACGATTTAAAGCCCATCGCGGGGATGTTTTCGGCATATACGTTAAACGTGTAACGCTTAGAATATACCGATTTCGGGCGGTATCGCGCGTGAACCATCGGTAAGTTGAACTCTTCTTCGCCGATTTTGTAGATTTCAACGCGGTTGCCGTCCAAATCTTCGATCCAAGTGTCGGTAACTTTCTCGCCCGCCGGCAAGTCTAGTGTTATTTTCATTACGTCGCTTCGCTCGTACGGCGTTGTGTTGAATACCGTCAGCGCTATGTCGTCGTTGTCGTAAGCGCTGTAGTCGATACGGCTTGCGATACCTTCAACGGCGCGTTTTACGATTGCGTCCGCCATTTCTTGCACCTGCGCAAGCGTGTAGAGATTGTCGGGCTTAATCATCGGGTCGCCCGAGCCGTGAATCGAGTCGTGCGCGTGCGCGCGGAACAGATATTTCCACGCTAACTCTAAAATTTCGTGCGGATACTTCGCGCCGTATGCGTTGGCGATAACCGACAACGGTTCAGCGTAGTTTATCAGTGTATTTTCCGCGAAAAAGTCGGCTAATTTAAGCTCGGTGTTGGTTCCCATAGTTTCACAGTGAACGTGACCGACAGGGCCGAAGCGCATTTCGCCTGTGTATTCTTTAAGCTTGCCAAGGTCGATATCTTTACGCAAATCTTCGAAATATGCGCCCGGAGTAGAGGAGACAAGCTCGACTTCGCCTTTCAACATATCGTTCGCAAGGCGCAGTGCCTCGGGAATTTCCTTGTACGGCGCGATAAAGTCGGTTCCGTCGAATCCGACGAAAACGTTATCAGAAACGCTGTCTTTAAGGTTGTTCAACAATCGCTCAACGCTCGGTTTAATCATCTCTTCACGTATGCGAATATCGGGGTGAAGCAATGTTGACTTGGTTTGGTTATATTTCTCGTCGTTTAGATGGCAAAGCCCGTCGTTATCGGTGAATTTAGCTTCCCAACCCGGCAGGTCGGCGTCGCCGCCCAAAAGAACGGGGATGTTGAAGTCCCAGAAGAAGTTCCAACGCTTGTTAACTTTACCCAAACGTGTTGCGAGAGCTTTGCTTCCGTCCGGCGCAATCCAGAAGAATTCGCTTTCCTCGAACACTTTCGCGCTTGAACCTTTGTAGAACATGATATTGTCGATTCCGAATCCGCCGTAGATTTGAGGCAGTTGCGCCATTTGTCCGAATGAGAATATAGAATAGCCGACTTTCATAGGCTCGCCGTATTCGCGGCAAATTTTGTGCCCGATCAGAAGATTACGCACGATGCTTTCGGGGTTAACGCTGTAGCAGTCAACAAGACTGTACCACGGACCGATAAGCAGACGTCCGTCTTTGATAAGCTTCGCCACGCGCTCTTTCATATTTGGTTTAACTTCCAAATAATCGTCAATTGCGATGGTTTGTCCGTCAAGCGTAAAAAACTTATACTCCGGGTCGTTTTCCATAATTTCAATGACATCATCCATCATTTCGACCAACATTAGGCGGGTTTCTTGAAATGAATGACGATGTTCTCTATCTAAATGTGAATTTGATAGAACGTGTACTTTCTTCATGTGAATCACTCCTTTTGAATTTTTGCGCCCTGCGGGCGCGGGCTTAAGGCGCGTTGTGCCTTAGACCGTTTTGCACCTACCGGCGCGGGCTGTCTTGCGCTGACAAGCGCATATGTGCGGCTACTGCCGCAGAGTTTTTAGGGCTTTGCCCTGAAAATTCTTTTTGCCGCTGAGGCGGCGATGCTTTGCGCGGGCGCGCGCAGGTTTAAAACCTTTATTAGGGTATGCCCTAAGGGCAAAAGGTCGTCAAGGGTATTATCGAATACCCTCGACACACCCCGAAAAACTTTAAAAAGTTTTATCAAACCTGCGGCGCAAACGCGCTATGGCGCTATTAAAAGCGTGCCGCTTTAAAGGACTGCAAACAATATCCTCTCAGTTAAGTATCTACGGCGGCAAAAGCCGCAATGCTCGTCTGAAAGCAGTGGTTTATCTCGCTAATCTTTCCGCGAATGCGGTTCGCTAACCAATGCTTTTATTGTCGCCGGCTTTGGCGCAAATCGCGTTTTTTGCGTTTGCGTCCATAGGCGACCGGGATTGGCAAGGGCAGAGCCCTTGTCGCCCGTCCGGCAGGACATAAGCCCGCCGCCTCAGCGGCAAAATAGTTTTTTAGGGCAAAGCCCTAAAAACTCATTAACTATACTTCGGCAACCAATCGCCGTGCGCGGCTATCAAATCATCGCACATTGCGACTATATCGTCGATTGACAGTTCCGCGGCAGTGTGCGGGTCAAGCATTGCCGCGTGGTAAATATGCTCTTTTTTCAAGGTAACCGCCGCTTCAATGGTCAAAAGCTGTGGATTAATATTTGTCATGTTCATTGCCGCGAGTTGTGGCGGCAGGTCGCCGACGATAATCGGGTTTATGCCTGTTCCGTCAACCATACATGGAACTTCGACGCACGCATCTTTAACCAAGTTGGTGATCAAACCGTTGTTCATAACGTTTCCGCCGATTTTATACGGCTTATTTGTAACCATGGCTTCGATGATGTAACTCGCGTATTCATTGCTGCGTTTATGCTCGGGCTTGCCGCCCGACATAAGCTCTTCGCGGTCTTTGTCCCACTTCGCGATTTGCTCGACGCATCGGCGAGGATATTCGTCAAGCGGAATGTTATACCGCTCAATCAATTCAGGGTATTTTGACTTGATGAAGAACGGATTATACTCGGCGTTGTGCTCGCTACTTTCGGTGCAGTAATAGCCGAGGCGGTTTATGTACTCGTATCGCACCATGTCAGTGTGTTTTCCGCCGGCATTTTTCGCCGCGGCGCGTTTTTTAATCTCGGGATAGAGGTCGTTGCCTTGCATATCGCGGATTTCCAGGAGCCAACCCATGTGGTTGATTCCCGCAATCAAATCGACGTGTCCGTCAACTTGCATATCAAGCGCTTTTAGAAGATGCGCCGAACAATCTTGCACGCTGTGGCACAATCCGACGGTTTTAACGCCTGTGTAGCGTTGCATAAACCCTGTAAGCATCGCCATTGGATTGGTGTAGTTAAGTAGCCACGCGTTGGGGCAAACCTCTTCCATATCCCGCGCGAAACTTTCCATTACAGGAATTGTGCGCAGTGTGCGGAAGATTCCGCCGATTCCTAAAGTGTCCGCTATAGTTTGACGCAAGCCGTATTTTTTCGGAACTTCGAAATCGGTTACGGTACACGGCTCATACAAGCCGACTTGGATTGCGTTAACCACGAAATCGGCGCCGCGAAGCGCGTCTTTGCGGTTTTCGACGCCGAGATATGTTTTGATTTCCGCACGCCCTTCGTTGCAATTCTCGTTAACCGCTTTCAAAAGGAGCGCTGACTCTTCCAAACGTTGCGCGTCTATGTCGTATAGTGCTATGGAACAATTGTGTAGCCCGGGGGTCAGCATTGTGTCGCCGAGAAGGTTTTTTACGAAAACCGTACTTCCGGCGCCCATAAATGTAACTTTAATCATTGTGATGTCTCCTTATCGAGATTGATTAACCCTTTAAATAGTTGATAAATGCGGCGATATTTTCGTTCGGAACGTCGGGTGGAACTTGATGTGTCGGCGCGACGATATATCCGCCGTCTTTGCCTAGAATATCAATGGTTTCTTGCATGATTTTCACGAGTTGGTCGGGACTTACGAACGGCATATCTCGTTGGGTCGAAATTGCGCCCCAGAAAGATAGGTCTTTGCCGAAATTTTCTTTCAGCTCAGCCAAATTGTAAAGCTCGGGCTGAACCGTTTGATAAATATCCAAGCCGATTTCGATTAAGTCGCCCAAAATATCGGTTATATTGCCGCAACAATGCAACGCAACTATTTTACCACGACTTTTCACTTTTGTAAACATTTTTTTCAAATATGGTTTGATAAATTCGCGCCAAGTGTCGGGACTCATCATAAGTCCCGTTTGCTGACCGTAATCATCGCCGAAATAGAAACCGTCAATGTCGAATTCCAGCGCCGCATCGATGATTTGAAGATTGTAGTCGCAGATGTTTCCAAGCAAATGGTGCGCAAGTTCGGGGTTAAGGTAAAAGTCGGTAAGCAGGTTCTCCATTCCGCGCAAGCTCCACGCGCGTTCGAACAAAGTCATGCCGATTTTGCCGAGTTTTACCGTATCCCGTCCGTCTGATATCAAGGTTTGCGTTAAACTTTTAACCCTGTCGATATCGGGCGTCGGGAATTTGAAACCCAAGTAATTCTCTTCGGTAACCAATTCTTCGGTCACGACTCCGATGTCTTTGTCAATGCCCGAACGGTTCCATATAACGCCGTAGTTATCTTGGTAAAATCCGTCGCGTATGTATTCGCCCGTGCCGTATTCAAGTTTTTGAATGCAGTTTCCGGCGTAATCGAAAAACTCGGACGTGTCGATTCCGACAAAGTCGCAGAACGACTTTTGCTTCTCGGATGTAAGCTCGATAATGTGCGGGATTTTATCTGTCTGTTTGTGTGCGATTGCGTTTAGGACTTGTTCTTTTTTCATTTTTTTCATCCTTTCTTTTTTTGCGCCAAACAGGCGCAGGTTTTAAAACCTTATTAGGGTATGCCCTAGGGCAAAAGGTCGTCAAGGGTGTTGTCGAACACCCTTAACAAACCCCGAAAAACTTTGACGGCAAAGTTTTATCAAACCGTCGCCTGCTATGTCCGCGACCCACGCAAAAAACGCGCGGGTACCCCGCTGGACATGAGGACGACACAAGTTAGCGAGCCGCATTCGCGGAAAGATTAGCAAGCTGAGCCGCCGCTATCGACCATAATTATGTGGTTAGAGAAGGGAGGCAGGTTGCCGACCGCCTAACTTTCGTCAGCCCTTGAAAAATTTTTGGAGCGGAGCGGCAAAAATTTTTAAAATACCCCCACTCCAACCGCGACGCTCTGTTCCACTATAGCAAAAAGACCCGCACTGCAAGTGCAAAACTTACGCTATCACTTCCCTAAACCTCTTCGTTTCAACGACCAAATCCTTGCCCGGTCCCAGTATGCTGCTTGTGCCGGCGACGAAGATATCGGCACCGGCGGCACGCATTTTCGCGGCATTTTCAAAGCTTACGTTGCCGTCCGCCTCGATTTCAACGTGTCCATAACCGCGCTCGTTCAGCATTTTTTTGCACCGCGCGATTTTATCGAGAGTTTGCGGAACCATTTTTTGTCCTGCGAACCCGGGATTCACTGTCATTATCAGCACGGCGTCAAGGTCGGGCAAAACATCTTCCAAAACGCACAGCGGCGTTGCCGGATTCAGCGCGAGCATGGTTTTCGCGCCGCGATCTTTGATTCTTTGCAAAGTTCGCTGAACGTGGCGCGTGCTTTCGTAATGGATTGAAACGTAATCGTTTGGATTAAGCTCGAACCAGTCGATTTTACGTTCCGGCTCGTCAATCATCAAGTGAATGTCGAGCGGGATATCTGTTGCGGCGTGCAACGCTTTTACAAAATCGGTTCCAAGCGTGTAATTCGGGACGAAAATTCCGTCCATTATGTCGATATGTAAATATTCGATTCCAAGCTCCTCGAAAGTTCGCAAATCCCTGCCCAGATTGCAAAAATCGGCGCACATTATAGAGGGTGAGATTTTTCCGCTCATGATGGACATGACCATTAGCCTTTCCGGCTCACGAAATTTTTATGAAATTTGACCGACACTCTTACCGTGAGCCGGATAAGGTGTATAAATGGTCATATGCGCATCGCCGTTTGCGCGGTTTTGGCGCAAAATATCGGCGGCGCAATTAAATCCGCCGTAGGCCGGTTAACCCTTAGCTTTTAAGGGTTAACCACTACTCTCAGTCCGCTATGGTTTTCTGCGGTTTTGAATGCTTCGTTTATATCGTCAAGCTTAAAACTGTGCGTCAAGAACTTTTTGACGTCAATTTTGCCTGTCGCGATTAGGTCAACCGCTTGTTGATGATGGATTGGCATTGCGCCGTGCGCGCCGGAGACGAACAGTTCTTTATAATGGATGATATTTGTGTCAAGCGTAACCATACTGTTATTTTTCGGCAAACCGCCGAAGAAGTTAATGCGCGCGCGGTTTTTTGCCATGTTTACAGCATCAACTTGTGCTTGCGGCGACGGGCAGGAAGTGAAAATTACATCCGCGCCCAAACCTTCGGTTTCGGCAAGCACTCTTTCGATAATATCTTCGTTTGCGCCGCAAACGTAAACGTCGGCAACGCCTAATTTTTGAGCGATGTCAAGTCTCGGTTGCGAGCGATTGATTAAAATTACTTTCGACGCGCCCATTTTTTTCGCAACCTCGCAAAGCATCATTCCGATTGGCCCTGCGCCGATTAGAACCACAACGTCGTTCAGTTTTACAGGCGTGAGTTCCAGCGCGTTAAGGACGCAACCGAGCGGCTCCGCCAACGCCGCCTCGTCAAACGAAACGTGGTCGGGAATTTTTTGAACCGGCCCGTAATTTACAACCGTTTGGTTAAGCAGAACATACTCCGCGAATCCGCCCGCGAATTGGTAACCCATCGCGTAATTTATCTGACAGTTGTTGCCGATTCCGGCTTTGCAGAAAACGCAGTCGCCGCAGGGGACGTCGGCGCCGATTGCGACGCGGTCGCCCGGCTTGAACTTGGTTACGTGATTGCCGACTTCGACAACTTCGCCCGACATTTCGTGCCCCAACGTTTGAGGGAACTCGACGCGGTTGTTTCCGCTGTGAACAATTCTGATGTCAGAGCCGCAAACGGCGCAGGCTTTGACCTTTACCAAAATGTCGTTTACGTCGCACTTCGGCGTCGGGATTTCTTTTACCACAATGTTATCTAAACTTTCTAAAACTGCTGCTTTCATAAAAATTCCTCCTTATGTTTATGGTCGTTTAATTTTCAATAAATATCGAATTTGTATACTCGTCCCGTTCGACACCGAAGCCGAAGTTTTCAGTTACGAAACTCAACGGCACAAACGTGCGATTGTGCTGTATTATCACCGGAAAGTCAAGCGCAATCGGCGCGCCGTTTACATGTGCTGTGAAGTATTCTATGGTTAGTTCGATGGTTGTTTCGCCTAATGTAGCAACTGCGATTTGGGTATCTTCGTGCCACTCGACATACGCGCCAAGCGCCTCGAATATCGCGCGGAACGGAACGAGAACTAAACTACCAAAGTCAATCGGCTCGCGGTCGAATTCCACCGGCAAATTGTTCACGTAAAGTCTGAGTCTGCGATTTCCCCAATCGGTCGAACCGACTTCTCGCTCTATCGGCTCTACCGAAATATCGTCAAGCGCAGGCAGGAATACGATGTCAGCCTGCCGAGTTATTGCTTCGAATGCTTCAAAGATAACCATCATTTCATCGTCTTGAGCGGCGCTAATTAGAATATGCTTCGCCGCGTATAAGTCTGACAAATTCTCATCTTAGCCAAGTGGTCGCAACATACCTTCTTCAAATGATTCGATACGCATTATAATATGATATCCGTGAGCGGTTCGGATTGGTTCGCTTATCTCGCCTATTGCGAGATCACGCGTACCTTGCTCGAACTCGGAAACCATTTCCATAGGTCCGAAAACGTAACCGTTAGGGAACGACATCAACCCGGGGTCTTCGCTATATTCGTGCATAAGCGTGTCAAAATCTTCACCCGCGCGTATTCTTTCCAGAATAGAGTTTGCTCGGTCTGTTGCGTTATCTTCGCCACTTGCCATAAACGGCGCAAGTCTTGCTAATTCTTCTGGGTTATTTGCTATCGCCATGATGGCATTTTGCATTATAAGTTGGTTTTCAAGGATAGTTCTCCATTGTTCCACGTCACGAAATCCAGCGTCTTTTAATGCAAAGTCAAATCCGTTCGGCTCCCAAGCATCAAAATGTTCCCGAGTGGCTACGATTCGTTCATTTATATCGTCGATTTCATATTCGGTTAATGAATCTGTCCCCAGTCTACTTGCCTCGCGCAAGATAAGCGCGTCGGTCGCTGCAAGCCTTGTCGCCTCTCGGCGAACAACCTGCGCGAACGTCAACCCGTCTCTGAGTTCTACGTCGTAATCAAAGTCCATGTGGTTGGGGAACATTTCAAAATATTCCGGCCATAATACGTTTTCGGCTTCTCTGATTCTAAAAACTACATCGTCCGTCATGATGTTTATGCCGTCTATCGTAGCAATCGCCACATTTTCGCTTGCGATTACGTTGTAGAGCGGTAATGTTAGCAAAATAACTGCTAATGCAAGCGCTAAAATTCTTTTTTTCATACGCTTTCCTCCTTTTTTGCCATATCAGTTGAGCCTGCGGCTTTTGCCGCCGTATATACTTGACTGATACGTAGATGTTCGCACATCTTTAATAGCGGCGCGCTTTTAATAGCGCCATAGCGCGTTTGCGCCGCTTGTTTTGATAAAACTTTTCAAAAAGTTTTTTGGGGATTGACAAGGGTTCCAATAAACCCTTGTCGTCCTGCGCTGACAAGCGCAAATGCTACAGCGGCTTCGCTGAAAAAAGTTTTAAGCCCGCGCCGGCAGGCGCAAAAACCTAATTCACAAACATCACCTTACTAAAATACTCTTCCCTATCGTTCATAAGCGCAAACGCCTCGTTACATTGCGAAAAATCGAATTTATGGCTTACAAGGTCGGAGATATCGAGGGTTTTCATGCAAGTCAACGCGTTTTTCCAGTCGTTTCGCGTACCACTGTAACTACTGTTCCATGTGCCTTTGAGTGTTAGCTCTTTTCGTAGGATTTCCCAGTACGCTTTTTGCGAGAACGTCATCTCTCTCAAAGGATTGCCCATTAGAACCACCGTTCCGAACGGTTTTACGCAACATACGGCTTGCTCAAGCGTCGCGCTAACCCCAGCGCCTTCAATGGCGATATCAACGGGCGCGGCGATTTCGGTTTCGAACCCTGCCGCCTTAGCGCGTTTGATCTTTTCGGGGTCAATGTCGATAAGGCAAACCCTGCTAGCGCCTTTGAACTTCGCCCATTTGGCGATCATCATTCCAATCGGTCCCGCGCCGAAGACGGCAACGCTGTTCCCTGCGTCCAATCGAGCTTGCTCTAAGCTGTGAAGCGCAACCGCGCAGGGCTCCGCCATTGCGATTTCCTCGTATGACAAATCGTCCGGTGCAAGGACGATATTCCAAAGCGGAACCGAAATATACTCGGCAAATCCGCCGTCGCAACGGGAGCCGAAGTAGTTGTAATTCTCGCATTGCGCGTAATTTCCGCTCTCACAACTTGCGCATTCTCGGCAAGGGATAAGCGGGAAAATCGCGCACTTTTTGCCCACCAAACTTTGGTCGTCGGCTTCGATAATTTGCCCGCCGAACTCGTGACCGGGAATGGTTGGGAAGTTGTACGTTCCTTTCGTAAATACCCGCGGAATATCGCTTCCGCAAATGCCGCTTGCTTTAATTTCAACAAAAACTTCGCCCGGTTTTCGGGCGGGAGTCGTCACATCTTCGTATCGTAAATCGTTTATTGCGTGTAGTACACATGCTTTCATCACAATCTTCCTTTACTATTTATATAGGATTTCGCGCATTTTGCGAAATCACACAACAATTATCAATTGTACATTGTCAATTGCTTTTTAGTCTTTCACCCACTGTCTCCAATATTCTACACTTTCTTTTAGTTCGGGAATTATTTTGAACTCGGTGTCCCAGTGCTCGCGGTGCCCGATTTCGAACATCAAAATCGACTCTTCGCAACCCGATTTTTTAAGAGCTTCCATAAATTTCTCGCCTTGAATCAACCCGCCTTCGTTATGCTCTTTCGTAAACGGCGCGTGGTTGGATTTGTGCAGAACCGTTTGTTGAAGATGGATTATCGGCGAGACTGCGCCCAGTTGCTCGATCCACGGATACGGGTCGCGCTCGTCGGGGTGCGGAGCATGTCCAACGTCGAGGCATATTTTCATCGGAACGCCGCAATGCGCGTTTACGCGGTTCATCAAATCTAAGCTTTCGCCGACGGTAATCGCCATTTCGCGCGGAACGCTCATGGGTTCGAAAATAAGGCTGTCATACCCAAGCTCTTTCGCGTAAAACGAAAGTTTTTGCCAGTTTTTCACGCCCTCTTCGACGAGGAAGTCATAGTTGTTGTCGAACGAGTCGAAAGTTAGGATTCCGAAGTGGCTTCCGCCCGTCTTCGCACCAAGCTCAGCGCCGATCCATAGCAATCTTTCGAACCATTTAATCCAAATTTCACGTGCTTCGATGTCGGGGTTCATCAAATGATTTACCCGCGTAAAAGCGGAGGTGAAAATGCTGTCCACCGAGATATTGTGCTTTTTTGTCGCCTCTTTGATTCGTTTGATTTGACTTTTTACATAGTCGTCGGGCAAAAACGGATTGAGCAAACACGCAACGAACTGAACACTTCGCAGCCCTAAATCTTCGTCAACGATTTTCGCCCAAACCTCCGGTTCTATGTATTTGTTGATCGCAAAGCCGAGGTTGGTTCCAAGTTTTAACTTCAAAATAATCATCTCCATTATAAAAATATTTGCATTTTTTCGTGCTATATGATATTATATCAGCAAGTAGATTTTTGTTCAATATGTGGCGGCAAAAGAGCGCATTTTACACAAATGAACATTCGAGGTGAAAAATATGTTCAAAATTGAACGGCAACGCGAGATTATCGATTTGCTAAAAATGAATAAATCCATGCTTGTGACGCAAATCGCGAAAACGCTTTATATCGGCGAGGCGACGATACGCCGCGATTTGGATAATCTTGAGAAGCAGGGACTAATTAAGCGGACGTACGGCGGCGCGGTTTGGCTGGAAGGATTGGACAGTGAAATTCCGCTTCATGTTCGCGAGTCGCACAACAAGCTTCAAAAAGATTCGATAGGAAAAGCCGCCGCTAAGCTTATAACCGACGGCGATGTCGTCATCATGGATTCGTCGTCAACGACATATTCGATGGTAAAATATTTGTCGCATATTTCTAAACTTACGGTTATTACTAACGGGGCGAAAACTGCGGTTTCGTTGGGGAAATTCGTTGATTTTGACGTATATTCGACGGGTGGAAGGCTTAGAAAAAATTCGCTTTCGTACAGCGGAGATGTTACAAAATCGTTTATCAGCGATGTTCACGCGAATATTTTATTCTTTTCGTGCAGAAGTTTTTCGGCGGAGAGAGGGCTTTTTGACGCGTCGGTTGAAGAGGCTGAACTTCGACGGATTATGATTAAAAATTCGGATAAAAAAGTGTTGCTATGCGACAGTAGCAAGTTTAGCACCGATTCGTTCTACAAAGTTTGCGGAATTGACGTGTTGGATTATGTTATAACCGACGCGGCTTTTCCTGACGAGGATTTAAAACTCTTGGAAGAGCGCGGAGTGACGTGCATAAAATGTAATGACGCGCATCAAATATAATAAAAAAAGCCGCTTTCGCGGCTTTTTTAAATTATCTTTTTAATTGTACGTCTTTTTCGTATTGCTTAACTTCGGCAAGCCAGTCTTCGCGTACCGGAACTCCCATTTTTTCGCAGAAGTAATCCCAAACTGCGCCGAACGGATAAGATTTCAACTCTTCAAGCATAGCCAAGCGAGTTGTATAATCTTCGTCAAGCTCAGCTTTTTTGAGCATGTCTACCGGCTCAAGCATTGCGCGAAGAAGCGCTTTTTGCATGTTTCGCGTACCGATAACCCAAGCGGCGACACGGTTTATGCTTGCGTCGAAGAAATCGAGTCCGATGTGAGTTCTTTCTATTAAATTATTACGCACAAGTTCGTGAGCGATCTCAACAAGCTCATCGTCCATGATTACAACGTGGTCGCTGTCCCATCTTACCGGGCGGCTTACGTGGAGCATAAGTTCGTCTGTGAACATAAGTACCGACGAAATTTTGTTTGAAATAGTTTCGGTCGGGTGGAAATGACCAACGTCAAGGCAAACCGCTTTGTTGTTTTTCATCGCATAGCCCATGTAGAACTCGTGAGAACCGACAACATAGCTTTCGGAACCGATTCCGAACAGCTTGCTTTCAACCGCGTTAAGGTTGTTTTTCTCGTCAATGTCGCCTGCGAAAATCTCGTCAAGAGATTTTTCCAATCTTTGGCGAGGCGCAAGTCTATCAACCGGAATATCTTTGTAACCATCGGGAATCCAGTAGTTTGTAACACATTTTTGCCCAAGTTCTTTTCCGAAGTATTCGCCGATTTTTCGTGACGCTATACAATGTTTTACCCAAAATTTGCGGATATCTTCGTCTGCGTTTGAAAGGGTGAAACCACTGTCAGACTTAGGGTGAGAGAAGCAAGTTGGGTTAAAGTCAAGGCCGTAACCGTTTTTCTTCGCCCACGACACCCAATTTTCGAAATGCCTTGGTTCTAATTCGTCAAAATCAACGTTTTCTTCAGTGTCTGCGTATTTCGCGTGCAAATTTAACTTGTGTTTGCCTGGAATCATCGAGAAAGCTTTATCAAGGTCAGCGCGCAATTCGTCAGCGGTTGTCGCCGCGCCCGGATGATTTCCGGTAACTTGGATTCCGCCGGAAACAGATTGACTCATTTTCAAGAATCCGCGATTGTCGTCACCCTGCCAGCAGTGCATTGAAATTTTTACTTTCGCCAACTTTTCCAAAACTTTGTCGGTGTCCACGCCAAGCTTCGCATAAAGCTCTTTCGCGGATTTGTACATTTGTTCATTCACTATGTATCACTCCAAATCTTAAAATATTTGAAAATTTAATTTCTAACTTTGCATTATACCTTACTTATGATTTTTTTGCAAGTGTTAAGTTCATTTTTGTTCATTTGTGTCAAATGAACTTTTTTGCCGCCAAAGCTTGAACTAAAAACAACATTGTTGTATAATATAACATAAATATGTGTATGTATTTTGTGGATTTTGTATAAAAAGTGGTTAACGAAGAAAGGATTTCCTCTTGAAACATTGTGCCAAGTATAATATAATGGAAGCCTATTATTAATTATGTAATTATTATGAATTGTTTTATATAAATCTTAAACTGAGGTGAAAAGTATGAAAATGAGAAACGAGAAAAGGGGAAGGTTTTTATCTTTGATAGTGGCGTTAGTTATGCTGATGACCATTGTTGCACTACCCGGTATGGCGTTGGTTGAAGCGCCGAATGATGCTTACGCGGCGGATATTGCGCCTACCAGCGGAGCAATAAGCATGGTTGAAGTACCGGCGTATTGGAGAGGTTTTGTGCGTTCGGATAGAGGAGCTCATCCGTTTAGGATTACTCCGACTTCGACAGGAACGGATGATACAGGAAATGTTGTTTCAGTTAATAATACTCCTGACATCTACAATAATTTGAACTTTTTAGGCGGGACGGCTCAAGGAACAACGGCAGGTTCTCCGCAAGTTAACAACTTCCAAGTTGGGCCGCAAGGATTGGGACCAAACGCGGCGTATCGTGAGTCGTTTGTAATGTTTAACTTGTCTGCTGTGGAAGTGGCGGCGATTCTTGCTATGGATAATTCTGACGCGGATAATCAAGTTAATTTAGCGTTCACTCCTGTGGCGTTTGCGGCGTCTGCGCCGGCGCCCGGAGATTATCCGACTGAATGGATGGCTTATATCGTGCCTGCGACAGTTACTGAAGACCTTATGAATTTTGACGGAACTGATTACACTATGCCCGTAATAATTTATC
>Ga0123355_10005091_pt1 | contig 19159 bp, 14 predicted proteins | sample TergutEmb28metaG_3_FD_89872 | JGI IMG/M metagenome (GOLD analysis project Ga0123355, IMG submission 89872) | Embiratermes neotenicus P1 segment gut microbial communities from Petit-Saut dam, French Guiana - Emb289 P1 | ecosystem: Host-associated > Arthropoda: Insects > Digestive system > Gut ... | reverse complement strand
ACCGAATGATAGCAAGCATTTCCTGACCTCAATCTGCTCTTAATTTCTTCCGCAATAGAATTTTGATTTGTTAAAGTTGTTCCCAAATATTTAAACTCTTCCACACTCTCGAAGGTACTATTATCAATCCTCACATTGTGAATTCGTCCTGCATTCTGATCTCGAGACATGACCATGTAATGTTGAAGTATACGGTACATATAGGAATCACAGCCCTTTGTTTCTATCGTACTATACGTACCAAATTTAACATTCAAAAATTCTATGTTCCGCCTACAGAATGCATTTGTGTGCGCTTTATGGTTTACAGAACAAACAGCGACCATTGTCCTACACAGCATTAACTTATTGACTTTTATAGCCGAGACGGTGTGTGTTTACTTTGCGGTACGAACTGAGAATTTAAATATAATTCAGGTTCACTTAAATTTTTAAAAGCCTTAACCAGATATTCACCCGAACATACGCAGGAAACCTAATGATAGTCTCAGTCAAGTACAGCCAGAACGTGGGCAAAATGGAAACCAGGTACATCTACCCAGCGTTATCGATAAACCAACTTCCTCAATGTTATCTTTAAACTGTTATAATACATTAGGTTCTCGTTTTACGACAGCGTTACGTTTTCGAATATTTGGTTGTAAATCGAATCGTCGTAAAACGAGTTATATTTAAATGGTTTCAATTGAGATAGGTTCATGGGCCAAACAAATGAGTCAAATAATTTTATAGTTTACATTTCCTTACATTATGACATACAATTTTAATTTAATGAATTAGGTATACAGAAAATTACATAGATAACTGAAAAAATTATCGATCAAATCACTTTTTATTTTGTTGAAGAAGGTCCAGGCCCTGGTTCAGAAGACACCAAGAAAGAATGTAACGTCAACTATTTTGATTTTTTCTTCTTTTCTGTCATTTTGATGGACATCATGGATGGAAAAATCACAATCACCTTAATAGATCTGCACTAAAATACAAATGTAGAATAAGAAGAAACACACGCACACCGGAAAAGAGCTAGAAGCGCAATAAGTAGAGAAAGGGCGCTTGAGTTGCGACAGTGATTCACCACACGCCAGGATTACTCGGTCCGCCTCGACAAGGGTAGTAAAAGTGAATCGTCGTAAAACGAACCGTCGCAAAACGAGACCCTACCGTAATTCCGAAGTTGGGAACTGTTGTAGTACCGAACTTACAAAGCAAATATCTGCAAAAGAAACTTTCTTTTCCTTCTTTGCAATTTTTTTTTTACATTGTAGCACCACTTTTGGTCCTGCCGACACACAGTAGACAAGAACTGTAGAAGGCAAACATAGCCTTTACATTTCTCATAAAAAAATATATATATCGCGGAAGTGTTTCGTTTATTTTATTTTCTAAAATTCAGACAGCGACTGTGAGATTACAAAAACCAGACCACAGCGCAAAGCCGAATGAGAACAAAATACTGGAACTTCTGAGAGAGAAATTTTAATTAAAATGAACAAGAAGAAAAAAAAAAAACAATATCACCCAACTTGTACGAGAACGTAATAAAAACATTAATAAATGCTCTTTCTGTAAAGACTAGATTTTTATCAGAATTATTTCTGCCGGGGTGCAGTCATCAAATTATTCGTTCCCACCTCATGTCACTTATGTGTAATTTAACACAATATCAAATTACAAATTGCATTAGACACGATGTACAAAACTTAAGGTTCTCAAGGCGTGATGAATGACAACAGGGCCGTGTAGTCTGACAGATACCAACCCGCTCCTTCGTCTCTGTGTCCACTCTTCAACCCTGAAAATGGAAGTACCTGCATACCATACGGCACGGTGTCACATTTCAGGGTACCGTGCAGGTACAGTATATGCAGTACAACATTCCCTTCTGTAAATAAGTCTCCCACGCTTGTAGCGGTATCTTTTTCTGTTACTGAGTGATCAATAAAAGTTTAATCCTGTTTGCCCAGACATTTCCTCACAGCACACACTAAGGTAGGGAAGACGCGCGCTATCGTGAGACGGAACTGGCCGACAAACTTCTCCTTATTACTACTATTACGGCCGAAGCCAACATCTATTTAACCTTACACAAGGTTTACCATCGCCTCCTCGCAAAACCACACAAATACAGAAAAACATACAGATCCTGCATTAATCTACTGAGTCACTCTTCAAACAAGAAACACGCTGGGCACTGTTCATAGTATGAATTATAAGACGTTCAGGTAAGGGAATGTAACACGGCACTCCAGTGACTGCTTATTGGCCGATTAATCTTTCTATTTGCGTCATTAGTAGCAATGACCGCTCCAGTATTAAGCTAGAATTGTAAACACACAGAGTGGCGCAAAACCGGCTAACAAATTCTGACACACGATAATATTTTACATCAAGTGAAATCCGCGAGTTTTATGTAAAGTACAAAGCGAGCAATTTGTTACTTATTTATTACGTTTTCTACATAACATCTTCGTTCACAACACCCTGTCTTAAATGATTGACAAAATTATAGAAAAATCTCGGAGCCGTAACTCTTGACGTATGGACGCAATTTCATCCAGAATAGCACGCTTCGGCTCCTGGATTGCGTGTGGGCGACTCCTATATACGCATTATTTCAAGTATCCCCGTACAAAGAAAACCGGACCCGTGAGATCCGGCGACCTTACAGGCCATAGGGTACCCGATTTAATAAATGCTCTTCGTCGCACATTAACACATTACATCTCGACCGATCCATTGTCACTGAAAAGATTTTGAAATTGCACATCATTTCCTTATCGGCGTGTGGGTTCTGTCCTCTAACCGCCACGTAGGACAAAAGTGCATTCTGAAATGTGTCATTCGGCTCTGTGCCCCTCTGTATTTACTGGGCCACAGGGCATACGCTTCTGAGCCCGAGACGCTGCCATCATCCTTCAGCTGCTCAGTATCAGTTAATGAAGTTATCAGACGCAAATAATATTTTTAGTTTTGTAGAGGACACACCGCTGTATTTATTAAACTGAAAGACAACAAACAGTTTGTCTTCATGTATGTACCGTGCACTATCTGTAATTCCCATCAAACCTGCACACAGGAAGCTCCACACATAGGGATTGCACCCACAACATAGACACTTCCAGGTTTTATCGATTGTATATACAGCCAGCAAATTAACAATATTATATGTACTGCATCTGCAACAACTTGATACATTGTACAACGCTTTTAACCATTATAATCTACTGATAATATGCAAAGAATTTTCAATTTATTAGTATTATGGATTTCGTAACGTTAGCATATATAAGAAAAGACTCCATGAAGATGATGTAAATACATCGAAACATGTCGGGGTACTTTACGAAATAGACATTACTGTTACTATATTGTGCATTTGTTGGTCGTAATAGTAAAGCAGTTTCTGGTTTCAGTCAAACACAAAAATATATTTTATTTTTATCTTGACATGTTTCGGCCAACTGACCATCATCAGTCCATCTTTACTACAGACTATAATATCTTTCAATCTAAACTATTTTTAATATTTTAGTATATTTGTAAGTCTTATGGGATCCCATATTATAGGAATGTTATTTGCACTACCAGCAACTTATTCTAAGTTTTGTAAAGATGGCCCGGTGGAGGCCAACTGACTGTAACATGTAGGCGAGGTAAAAAAGAAATAAAATACACTGCAGTGTTTGACTGAAACCAGAAACTATTTTGTTTCGTAAATAATAAGTAATTTCCACTGCGTAAATTCTAATCTCCGTGTCTGTGCTACTACAACGCCACGTCACCAAGAAACAGCAAAGGCTAATCACAGCCGCCACTGCGAGGTATGACTTCTCACAACGCTCCTGACGAATGTTCAGGTCTCGCAGGAATTTGCGTTTCAGGAGGGAGAGACAGAGAGAAAAAAAAAACCTTCAGGCAGTTACGCGTCTGCATTCGAGCATCCTTTGCAACCGCCAAGTAAAGACAACAAACTTTCTTAAGGGAAGGAACGTGACAGTTAATTAACTCCAAATTCCCGAACAGCAAATTACAGTCCATGAATCACGATCACACACGTGCAAAATATTTCACGTGGCTGTCAAAATTAAAGCACCTCATGAACTGAAACAGCAATTGGTCTTATATTTTAACGTTCGTGTTTCCGTGCATCACTAGTACAATTACAGTTCATAACCAACAACACGCAATTATTTGGATTTATTTACTTTAGTCTTAATGGGCTCTATATGTTTCGGGCGATGTTTTCGTCCATCATCAGGAGCATACCAATGTAACTACAGCTTCTGGTAATGTCCACCGATGTTGCTGCTGGCTGGTGTTGCGTATTGGTTGGAAGTGACAGTTCGACCCAATACGCAACATCGGTGGACATTGCCAGAAGCCGTAGTTACAGTGATATGCCCATGATGATGGGCGAAAACATCGCCCGAAACAAGTAGAGCTGATTAAGATTAAAGTAAATAAGTCCAAATAATTGCATCTTGTTGGTTATCAACTGTAACTGGTCTTACATTGTTTGTTTTCTTTGTTGTTTCAGAGAAAATCGAATTCTCGCTCGTCCTCGCCTGTAGTTCCATTTGACCTAACATAGTTATAAGGTCCTGCTCCGTGTTGCGCAAAAAATGAATGATGTAATGAGACAGGCACACAAATTAACTGCCCCGTGATCACATACGTGCAGTCTGAACGAATGCATAATTTTCCATTACCACTCCTAAAATTCCCGAAAACTCAGATCTGCCTCGGCACTTCTATGGAGAAAAGGAAATAATTGTCAAGCAAAACTGATGGTGTGCTGTAAAGGGAAAGTTTTCCCCGTGAAAGACACGAAGGAAACCGACGGAAGGGAGGTGTAACTCCACTCATTTTTAACCTCGGCTTATGATGGGGTGAGTGGTCAGCTTCACGTCCCGGCTGCTATGATAGTATCTATGTGAGCCACATAGGAGTCCATAATAAACAAGGTGTTCTCTGCGAGAGACGAGCTAAGGCTGAAAAACAAAATATACGAGCATCGAATATACCTAAAATACAACACAGCACAACCAAGGGCAGCGCTCCAGTAAATGAAATTTACACTCTGTTTGTTCTAAAACCAAAGAAACTATCAGTGAAAAAGATCGTGGAGGAGCGCGTGAATACTGTAGCACCTCCTTCATATGACGGGCATGCGCATGTGCAATACACACAATTAAACACACAGCTGATTTATATTTCACTTTTACATAATTATGACTTTTACGTTGCTGCCTCCGATCTTCAAATTACAACGATCCCTCCCTTTTCGCGGATTCCTAACTCGCCGTTTCGCAAATTCACGTGGTCGCCACAAGAATAGAAATATATCGCTCGGACCGTTCTGTGGATCGGAACATCAAAATTGCTCGACAACTCCAACTGGTCTTCGGGCCACACCGCATGAAGTTAAATGTGCTGGAGGAAATTAAGCAGCAGCTTCCATCGCAGTGTGTCAGCACAGAAAAGAAAACACTAAAAAATACTTTTTTTAGGAGACAGTAAATTATTCGCGGATTTTCGCTTTTCGTGGGGGATCTTCGAATGCAGCGCCCCCGCGAAATGCGAGGAAAGAGTGTAATGTCTCTCTAACATCCTCTCTACATTGCTTAGTGCAGTCTAACTGATCTCACAACATTGCAAAACTTAATTCTAAGACGCTGAGGTTTTTCGCTGCGCTCTATGATTCCTTCAACAGAAACTCATTCTAATGGAAGGCTGGCTGTTACTTGCCAATTAAAATAAGCAGCTTCGTAAACAGAGATTTAAAAAATTTCACCGTTCCTACCAGCATTAAATTAAATCAAAATCTATTTTTTTTTCTCAGTCATGCAATATTTTTTAAAAACGTAGTCATTTTTTCAGAGATACAACGCATTAGGTCATAACGTTTAGTAACGACTCTGCTATATGCAACCCAAAATTGCCAACAATCGCAATGCTGGTGTCAAGCGATGCCATTAAATGTGGACATGCTTACACAAAGACATTCTCAAGAATTATGAAAATCAGCCATATATTATTAAGCTGATAAAGCCTGACAAATGTGCAGCCTATAAGAAACCAGAATAAATAACTGCGTTGTAATTTTATGATCTCCGCCGAGCTGTAGACCTCACTTTTTTTACATACGGACACCCCTGAAACTTAAACTTTATGCAGCAATTTTTTAAATGTTGGAGATGACATGTCCAGTGCTGATACATCTCTATTCGTTGCTTCACGGCTTGGTAAGAGGTAATTCTTCTAAACCCCCGCAGACACGGACAAAGGCAATAATATTCGGTTATGTCTTAAAGGGACTGGCCTCCCTCCTTTACTCAGCGAATTTGTCCGTTGGCATCATTTCTGAATATCCGATTGGAACTTGTACCCGCAGAATCCTCTCAACGCGGAATAAAAAGAAAGTTCCGTTAAACATACCTCCACTAGCAGTTCGTGATTTAAAAAAGGTCATGCAAAATTCTACCGCAAGATGTGAATGTACTAACCGCATTTTCTGCCTTACTCGTTCACAATGACAACATGCACGAACGCGAAGTTCCGGGCCCGCAGTCGACCAGTCACATAAAATCGCTGTGACGCGTAACTATCACAATGCACGTACGCGATTTAAAGCAAACCATTATTAGAATTTTTAGTGAATTAAATTATTTTTCGTCCCCCCCCCCCTCCATTGTAGTGATCTGTCCGCGCATTACTAGCCAGAACGAAGCATTCGCCCTAGCAGACAACCTAAAGTTCAAAACTCATAATGCAAATGTCTTTCAAATATATAACATGTGCCTGTTTGAGATTTTTCGGAACATAATAATCTTGAAAATTAAGTAATATGCAAGGAAAGGTAAAAATCTACCCAAAAAGACACTCTCCCCCCGAAACGTTTGACCGGGGAAAAAACTGCATGAATCAAACTTCCACCATACTTTCCAAATCTTTAGCACCTTCGGAAACAGTAATTTTTCTTCAGGGACCTGCCCTTCGAAAATGCAGCTAACTTCAAGTAACTTAGAACGACAGTGGCAGGTTAAATTGCATTCAAGAAACAATTATATCACAACAAATTTATGCTTCATAATATCTTGTCTTCTCTTCTCCTCCACATAAACGTGAAGGTTCATATGAAATATAAAATTTCATGCACAGTTCTATAAGTGTGGGAATGTGCAGGTGTCTCACGTGAAGGGAAGAACACTAAGTCTGATTCAGGAATAGGTGCAGAGGAGAACACTTGCTTAAAAGGAGATGGAAGTAAATGGTGATGAAATGAAAGAGGTTTAGACACGAGGGATCATACTGCACGCATAAGAGACGCTGAAAAAGCGTACAACAAGAACGAGGGCCAGGCAACCAAGCCTCTGAGGTACAGTAACCTATCAATCTGGTGATGAGGTAAAGTAATTATTCAAGTAATATGGAAAATCTGTTAAAGTAGGCTACCTGTGTAGTTCGTTTACTGTGCTGATATTCTCAACAATTCAGTGTACTTCGACTCATATTTAAATTGATCAATCTTCTGTCCAGCATGATACTGCGACATGCAGCTCGCACCGAAATGTTTTAACCAGCCGAGTTACCTTATTATTACCGTAAGGTGGAGCGGCGATACTTCAGTCCATACACTGACCATACCACGGGGTGGACAACCGACAAATCGTATTTGATTTCCGGCTGGGAAAAAAGATTTCTCTTCTCAAAAGCGTTCAGACGAATAACGGGACTCAGCCACTCTCCTAATCATTGGGAATGGGAGGCTCTTTCCCTGGGGATAAAGCGGCCGGGGCGTGAAGCTGGCAAACTACCCTCTTCTCGTGCTGTTATTACGAACAAATACGGCAATAATTTCACTCCCCAATACACCTTAATGGCGGGCACAAGGACAGTACTATCTTTATTAAAGTAGCGTAAAAAGACTAGTTTCAAAAACACACACACACAAATTACACACATCAGTAAAAATGAAACTCGTAATAAAATTAGCAGCTTGTCATACTTGCCAATGAGCTCATGATAACTTTAATCTCTTCGCAAGCACAGGAAAGGAGGCTTTGTCTCTGAAATGCCAGGAAACCATAATGAGGCATACAACTTCAGCGTCTGTTGACATTTAATAACAACAGGACGCACCACATCATCACTAATGATTTACAACTCATTATCGTCACATCATTCACCAACGCCATTAGCGTCCAGCGAATGTAGGTCGTTAAATAAATCAAGGCAGTAAGGATGGTTTTGGAGACAATGGTGATAATTTTAATGCGCCTTCACAACACACTTCTGCCTAAGGACGTGACTGGCACTACTGTTACGCAAAGTTCACGCAGTCATTCAACGCCTTACTTGGAAATGGAAACTTTAGTGGTTTTTAAATTACCAGAAAAATAACAAGTTTTCAAAACTACCGACCAAGTTCACAATCTAAATACAATTCCAAATTGTGAAAGGTTTCATAACCAGTTTCATGAATGGCAGTGTATCAGGGCAAGGCTGTCCACTCATATACTCTGTGTTAATCTTCAAAAGCTGAATTCGTCTAAATAACATCCAAAAATTAGTCCCCACTACACAGCACAAAGGCCAACTGCGTAACAGAACTCAGATTATATGATTGTTAATTGTTGTCAGGGTCTTTTGAAGCACAAAAGTACCTTCCGTGGGGAAAATGTAGTGCTTCTTAGTGTTAACACAGACGACACACCGCTATGTTGTAAGGGATTAACTGCACATTTTTATACACGTTAACTCCGACTGTAATCAATGTTCTTCTCAACACCAATACCAGCTTCGGTATGAGGAAAAGATTCAGTATTGGTTGTCATTACGATGCAATAAATCAGGTCAAGCCGCTATCAGTAGCCATGGCCCTAAGGCGTAGGTCTGCGGCCTCTTGATAGCTGTGATCGCGGGTTCCGATCCCGTTTAGGGCATGGATATTTGTCTCTTGTGTTTGTTGTGTGTTGTGTAGTTAGCAGCCTCTGTGACGATCTGATGACTCGTTCAGAGGAGTCCTACCGAGTGCGTATGTTTGTGTTATCAAGAAACCTCAACAACCAGGCAGCCTAGGCTCGAGTTGGGCTGTCGCGTCGCAGATGTATGACACTGTATCATACTAAAACAGACGTTCTGGTGTTGACCGTAACCTCTTATTTAGGTGATAAGGATTGTTGCCTTATGAGCGGGTCGGCCAGAAAATGAGTTCATACGAAGTAAGGCTTCGTAACTACAGTAGCAACAGTGAATGTGATTGTATCAGGGGTATTCGTAGCTCAGCGTTTGTCATCAATTTGCTTCCAGAATAGAAGCAAAATCTTGGCGGCCACAAATCTAACAGTGATCGTGAGGTTGAAAGGGGACGTCGCGTAACTGCTGACAACAAAGGGCAAGGACTTCTATGAACAGAAAAAGAAAACTTTCGCAACGACCTGATAAATGTCCGCAATATATCTCAATTATTTTTATTAGTTTAAAATAAATAACCTAAAACATATGAGTATACACCGTAAATATATTTTCTGACAGATAATAGTAGGATTCGTAGCCAAGCAGTTCCAAAATCGGGCCGGACTACTGCCACTAATATGAATAGTAAATCTCTTCTTATTACACCAAATTATTTGAAGATGGGAATTCGCACAAAATACATCACAGAAATGGACTCTATCCAACATATGTAAAGATTCTAGTATTCGTGTCCTAAAATTCATCCCAAGGCAACAGAAACAGTTATACGAATCGAACTCCTCCACAGTTACGTCAAGCTCTCCCCCCACCGACGTACTTCCGTACTCCTCCCTCCACTTGTCTTGCTATTCTGTTCACAAGAATATTTGTAGAAAAAACAGTTAAATATGGACAGGCGCTTAGGGCTGGTTGACAAAGGGCGGAGGGGACTGAATAGGATGAGGCAGACACACAGTGTGAAGAAGACAACGAGGCCGGCAGAGAGTGCAATGCCTCGAACGCTCTAGATGATCCACGCCTCTCCCTTAAGCTGTCGCTAATAAACAGCATCGTTTGTGAAGTAACTTCGAAATAATTATTATAATACTATTATATATTATAAATAATAATATAATATATTATAATCTTTATAAAGAATATCTAATAAGGAAAATAAAATTCGGCCCAAGAAATCAGCCGAGTTGTAGTGGGACAAGTAGAAACTACAGGAATACCCGACGTCTGACAGCACCGAGTTTGTAAATGCAGCCACTTGAAGGCACTTTGCTGAAGTATATAAAAAAAGTAGTGGAATGTTAATTGCACAAATATTCGTCTCCTTCCGGCTGCTGTAAAGGTTCCTGCAGTGGGCGATACCAGAATTTTGACAGCCCCAAACCTCGGAGTTCAACATTATCTCGCATGCTCAAATATGGAAATAAGTTCCATAACTATTTATTACCCATAAAGAGAGACGGCATATCCTTGGGAAGACCCCTTACGTCTCCTGTAAGTGAAAAAGAAAAATTATGTTCATATAAGCTTTCACGAAAACCAAAGTTAAGAAGACATATGACGATCCTTGGCGACTGGTCAATGACAGCCACATAAAGCATCTCAACAACTCATGTAATGAGAAAAATGGCAGCCGACAACCAAAACACTACCAAATATTTCAAGCAAATAACAAGCTTCCACGTTAACAAGGGGAAGAATAATTGCCGAGACACGAAAAAACTACTACTAACATTCCGTATTTCTGGTATACTTTTTTTAGTTCTTCAAACTCTTGAAATTTATTGCTAGCTTTCAGCGGTGAGGTTCCAGTAACACGAGCTTTCGACATGCCTGTGTTCGGTATTTACGGAAATTCTTTTAGCATTTGCTTCTTCAAATGTGGCGAACACTTGTCCTGTGAGGCACACCCACGTGTAAACACGTGTAACTGTAATTCCGTTGCCAGATACCGCATGAGTGTTTGCACTTCTTGTGATTTAATTTCACACAGTATTCAGCAGGACTGGTTTTACTTGTTTAAAAGCACACATTCTGTGTCCATAACATACGCATGTTATCGGATTCAGAGCATAAGTCAGAGAAAATATATTGGTACAACGGACTTGTGAATACACGCACTGATGTTGGTGGTGGTGGTGGTGGTGGTGGTGGTGGTGGTAGTAGTAATATTAGTAGTAGTAGTAGAAGCAGTAGCAACAGCAGCAGTATCCGAATTACGTAATGATGATGATAATATAATAATAATAATAATAATAAAACACTGACACTAACGATATAAACACGACGAATAGTAACAACAGAATAGCTGCAACACTGTATTCCCTAGGGACATAGTTTGTCTCAGGAGTATAAGTATAAATACCCTGCATAAAGGAGATTATTATTACGATACAATAATAGTAATAATTCCCGATGAAGACGGGCGATAACTGAATTTTGTGTGAATTGTGAAAAAAAATTAGTTGGGAAAGATTTAATCAGTACAGATGAGTAAGGGAGGTCATTAGAACAGAGCTTATTACACATGACGGTCCCATAACGGATAACATGGCCGATATACATTCCTGGAATTATCCGAATAACTACTTCTGCGGTGAAAAGACTTGAATAGCTAACAGATGCTCATCTGATCAAAACCTTTCCACCTTGTGCAGAGTCTTACGGTGTACTCCTCCGCTTACAACAGATCTTCACTGAACGCCGTCTGGTTCAAATCCACAATCCCCTAAGATCCACTACATCACACTCCAGTCTGACCCTAGATCACTCAGTAGGTCTCCTCCCAACTTCTTCCACACACGCTGCATGATAAACATTTAGTGGTGTGAGAACGTGTTGAAGTGTCCAGTGTGAGGTTAGGAAACAATAAAAACTATTTCCAGCAGGCAATAAACGAAATGACTTGACCTACTCTTCTGCGACCAGGATACTGATATCCCATTCGGCCCCACGAAATGACAAGAGACAGAAAGATATCTCCAGAAAAAGTGCACAAAGCGGCGCAAGCTGTGGCGCAGTTGGTTGAGGCACTGCGCTACAAGCCGGAAGGGCGCGGGTTCGATTCCCGATGGTGTCAGAGAAGTTTTTCTTTCACATAAACCTTCCGGCCGCACTTTGGCCCTGGGGTCGACTCAGTCTCTTACAGAAATGGGTACAAACTTACCACCTTCAAGTGCTGATAGTCTCGAAATCTAGGTGCCTCAACCTCGTGGAACCTTCTGGGCTTATAATAGGCCCGTACAAAGACTGCTTTACCCTACGTAATGCCGCAATGCAGACACCAGATTTTGATGTTATCGAACTCTCTTGGACAAGCAGATGTTACTTATATGGCTTAGTCCGATTCTGGAAACTTAGAAGGACAATTTGTACAGAAAACGCTGTAAAATATGACATCTGATAGGAGTGGATCAGCAGAAGGGGATATGTTTGAAAAATACAGAGACGGAAATTGTCGAAGTTTTGGGCTGAAATTTCAGAGCGCTTGTTACTAGTTTCTAAAAATGTTCTTGTCTACACGAAGACGAAACTGCATCGAACTTACGTTCAGGCAAGTCACTTTATTTGAAGTTAATTTTGGATGCCGCAATACAATGTATATGTCGCTCTTTTAAATACAAATTCAGATGTAGAAGTTCATTGTGAGGCCTATCTGTCGCATTAAAAATAATCCATTAATTATTGTGACAAAAAATATAATAATAATGTATACAAACATAATGAAATGTATTTTGAGACGCATCCGACTGCCGCAAATTCCCAACAATGCAGAATGAGGGTGGATAAAATTGCGGCTCAGTGCTTTAGGTAGCCAAATCCGATTTTCAAACGGGAAGATCAGGCTGTAAGCAGACAGGCATCATTGTGGCAAAAAGACGGCGAGTTGCCATGGAGACGGTGTTTGTATGAGACCACTGGAGGCTATATACGACCCAAGGCCCTTTCCATATTTCGTCCACAACCCAGGGAAAATAGTAAGAAATGAGGTAGGAATATTTGAACTTTGGGTGAAAAATAGAGTAGGTGTGTATACAGAGAGCGAAGACGTACTAGAGAGGAAAATAAATAAAACATGCGGAACAGTAAGAGGATGAGAAGAAAAGAAATCTACCGTTTTGGAGGAGGTTTATCCTCTCTTCTGCTAGTATTCTTGATACTCCTTCAGGGCTCCACATCTTTCTTTTAGCTTGCTCAGTTCACTTCATATCCTCTTCGTGTTTTCAAGACAAGTGATCTAAGTGGAACAGCGGAACGCATACGAATCTTCATCCACACGTATAAATAAAATACCCACACGAAATAACGACATCAAACGCATCTGCTGTCAGGGAGGTTTACTTCTTACGTCACAAGGGATTACCGGGTGACCAAACGTGAGAATTCTGAACCGAGGGAAAGAATGTATATCCTAAAGTTAAATACAAAATTTTTATAAAACTGACTCGAAACTGGTTAAAATCCATGTAGAAAAAACTGTTCGTTAGTCGCAATAAACAACACACACATTTTGAATAGTGTGGTGAAGAGAATACTTGGACGTAAGACGGAATAAGTAATACGATACAGACATTTACTTAAAGAAGAAATTCATAACATGTACTCTGAACCATATAACAGTATGGTCATCAGAGAAAGGCATCAACAAACAGGAAGGACTAGGCATATATGGGAGAATAATATTAAAATCAATCTTGAAAACACAGTGTTAAGGCTGTGGACTGGTTTCATGCAAATCAAGCAGAGATCAGTGGCAAGTTATTGTGACGAAACAGTGAAACCAGTCTTTCAAGTTTTATTAAAATCTGCCAAGAATAACGTGTAACTGACCTGAAGACCTATGTACATTTAAGATATCACGTTGAAATTTTCTTAGAATGAGATACATTTCAGAAGAAAGTTATAGAGAAAATCAAAACACATTCTTTGTTAAATAACTTTTTTCCCGAAAAATGTGCCGTTTAGGAGATAATGTGGAAAAATAGGGTACAGCCGGAGAGACCACAGATGACAATATAAAACGGCGCATGCGTAAAGCACGCTGGATAACTAAGTCTACAGACACACATAAAATAAGTAAAACTTATAGCTTTTCCACGGTAACAACAGTTGTGTGAACGTGGCTTATGTTACGTTTATACGCAGCCTGCCAGTCTGTTTAAATATATTAACATTTCAGGTTATGTAAGGTCTAATTAATTGGAAATGGTAATCTTGAAAATGTGTATATCCGGCCATGGTTTACCTATAACTAAACCGAGCATTAATTAGCAACGGACATTTCAGTAAAGCCTGCATTAGAACCGAGTATCTCGAGACTGAATCCGTATGGCAATCATACTAGATATCCCGCCCGTAACATAAAACCGCGTTTCCAGCGACTATAGGCGTAGAGATTAATGTAGGTCAAGGAAGGTTTTCCTGAACCCACAGCACTAAATGTAGGTGAGTGGTTAGCTGCACATCCCGGTTGTAGTAAACACTGGACACGAACTGGGTGGTCCCCACAACCAGTCTGTGTACAGCGTAAGGAAGGTAAAATTTCTACCCTTGTCTGAAACTGAAGACCGAATGTACGGTCGTGCAGTGAGTAGCCCAGTCACATCAGCTACCCTACCCTGTCGGCAGTGCGTCTAATGCAAGTGAATTGTTACTGAAATAGATTTATTTCCGCTCTGTGAGAAATGCTTTAAATGCTTGGAAGTTCTGAATTGTGGTGCTGGAGAAAGATGTAGATCAGCTGGACCGATCGTGTGAGAAATGAAGAAGTATTTCATAGATTCAACCAAGAAATAAGTATACCACACACAATAAAAAACTAGGAAGACTAAATGATTTGGTCACATCCTGCGTAGGAACTGCCTTCTAAAACACGTTACTGAAGGAAGGATAGAGGGAAGGATATGTGACGGGAAGACGAGGAAGAAGACGTAAGCGGATAACGGATGACGTTAAAGAAACGACGGGATACTCGAAGATGAAAAAGGAAGCAATAGATCGCAATCAGTGGAGAACTCGTTCTGGAAGAGGATATGGGCTTGTTGTAAGACAGGTTAAGCAGTGAATGAATGAATTAATTAATTAATGGATGAATGATGAATGCTTTGTTTCTAATTCCTACAATATGTTTTCTGGCAATACAAAATTGTCATCCTATTGTCTTCATTACTTCACGGTAAGTTCTTATTCATATTGTCTTCCTGACGACTGCATTTTCGGATGAATTTTCTCTCTGGATCAGAGCCAAACGCCGAAATCTACGCGTCATATCACAGGCGCCGCGAGCGACAGCCGTCACCCCATATTTGTAAATTTGCTATGTGTTGTACAGAACCCAAAAATACATTATCACATACTTGCACCAAAAACGTTCCCGTTATGCATGTTGGCGCAGTTTCGCAGCTCGTTACAACTCGCGGCGCCTAAGAAACCGGCAAAATCTCGCGCAATTTGACATGCTTGAAACGTCAGACTGAACGCAGTGAATATTACTACTACGGTGTTCCGAATGTGACGCCCTACAGTCTGGCAGATTGGTTCCCACTGCTTCCATCTAGAGGGTAGAAGTCTTGTGTACTGGATAAGGGTGAGAGTTGGCTATCCACAAGAATATACGTCACATTACAGGCGACCGTAAACTTTGACATATTTCTTACCTCTTATTTCCCGCGGACCTTGCTTTCCTTAAATACAGGTTACGCTGATCTTATCTAGACGTAAAGAGAGACAACTCCCAAGGGGTAAAGCACCTGCACATTAAATACACCTCATTAAATGGCCAGTGCCTAACACTGTATTACGCCTAACCAATACATTGAAAAAAACCGACGTCATAGACTTCTAGAGAATTAGGAACGAACATGGAAGGCGAATTTGCCCAATCATTTTATACTGCCGCCAATACATTTCTAGACCGCGTTTATGAGAAAAATTCACAATTCGCAAGTGCTTCATACGTGCACAGTCTTCTAAGGAGACCCGAAGTGAAGCAACATTGGCGATGAAGGAAAGATGCGATCGGCGGTGAGCAGAAACGCACACGAAATTTCATGGCCTAGATGGGATTCATACCTTCGACAGAGCAAATTACAGCAACAACTTCAAGAATTTTAATCCTCAACTGCTTACAATTCGAAATTTGATTAGTACTGTGCAAATCTGGTGCTTTTGTAATGTTTAATCTGTAAAATGCGTTACCTGAGCAATTATAAGCATGCTTATACACACTGCATAAATCAAACTCGCTTCTGTCAACTAGCTAGCAGGCACCACGGTGGTACGAGTATTGATTTTAGTCGACCAGTTTTCAACTCTTCCTCTGGGAATTAAAACATGCAAACGGAAGGAATGTGTTTAACAGAACGTCAAGTCAATATTTCATCGAATATTTGTGAAACTAAACTAATAAGCTTTCCACTTCCTTACAGATGTCACTAAATATTAGCTTAATGATGTCAATATTGGAACATACAAACAAATCCAGTTCACACCCATCACTGGAGAGGGGATAGAAATGCGTCCATTACAGGGATCAACCGCACAATGCTGACAGGGAAATGCTGTTTACTGTACAGTACGAAAGTCTAATGCCACTTGAGGCAGCTGTTATTAAAAAAAATCACTATACAGTGCAAAGCAGTCTACAAAATCTAACCCCTCTTTCACCTTTCCTTAACTCTCAAGTGTGGCAACAGGTTTCTCTGAAACGTCGGAAGAAATGTCTCATCCTACAGAACACGCAACCTGCTACACACACACGTTTTTCGCTAGCGTACAATGAAAATAGCAAACGTAGGAAAATAAATTCAGTGTAACTCACTGGGATGGAGAAGATGTAGACACGCCCGGTTCCAGCATACGTATTTATGTGCAGTCACATTTCATACCACGTGGCAGCGTATACAGGATACAGACCCCTCGATACAAGAGTGATGTGTTGTTCTCGCAACTGAACACACAACGCTGATAACAATGTACACGTAAAAGTATTCCTGTAATTTAATTGCACTGGCATACACAATCTATGCAGTACACAGAAAGTTCCATTGATTTCCGTCTGAAAATGGCATCCGATACTGCAGACACTATAAATGACGTCCGCTAATAAATATAGCTAGGCTACAGTGTGTCACTGCGACCTTTCGCGTATCAGAAATAGAAACACCGATAATAATGTGCGTCCGCGAATGATAATTCAGCATATTCGCAGCTCCTCCATCCCCCCCCCACACACACACTCCCCAACTCTCCACCGCCCTTTACCCGCGTCGCGTGATAGTGACAAAGTTCCAGTAGGACAGGCGATGTATGTAGGCTATGGACGTATGAACGTTAACATCAGGCGCGTTCGCCTAACCACTCTTGCCGTGGAAAAGCAGTATTGCTTATTATGAGTGTGTGTAGCCTTAGGGCTCGTTCACACGTTCCGGTTTTAGACAGGCCGGCAGGTTCCAATTTTCGCTGCACAAAGTAGTGGAACACAGGAAAGCGTTCGCCTATTCACTCAACCCGGTCGGTTGGCCGGCCGGCTGTTGGGTAGCACCCGGAGCTATCCAATGCTATGCCCAGTCGCCGGCCGGTAGCTGAGTCAACAGTGGTGCAGGTGTTGCTTATAGACACGTTCACACACTCCGGTTTTTACCCGGCTGTATCCCAGCGATCACTTTCTACTGCAGTGTCTGTAGAGTACTGAAATTGGTCTTCCAGTGCTGAAGATGGGCGATTTTGAGTTCAACAAAGATTTGTTACTATATCTGTTGGGAGCTAGGTGGGTGTTGTGGGGCAAGACGGATCATATTTATAAAGACAGAAACGAAACGAAAAAGGCACGAAGAGAAGTTTGTATTTGTCTTCAAGAAGACTCTGAAGCTCTAGGAGATGTTAAAAAAAAGGCCATATTGCCATAATTTATTGAACACAGCCGATCGAAATTCACACAAACATGTCTGTTTTTATTTTATGTACTCTACTGTTCATATTTTTGACATCTGTAAGGAAGCAGCTCCAGCATCTGTTAGAAAACAATCAGCTTATTTTATTCCTTATATTGTTCGCTGTTAACCCCCCAACCAACGTACTGACTGTCCATCAGGTACATCTTCAAGACCAGTCACTGTCAAAGCGTCTTCAAACTTATAACCATCTCTCTCGCGAACAAAATTGTGCAGAACAACAATGGCCATAACAATGACGACTTCAAAGTCAGGACTGACATTAAGCGGTCGCTGTAAAATTCTCCATTTATTGTTCAAAATTCCGAAAGCATATTCCACATACCTTCGTGTTCTGCACAAGTGATAGTTGTACAGTCTCTTTTAACACTCAGGTTAGATCCACCAAAAGGCAGAAGTATATTTTTGTTTAGAGCAAATCCCTCATCTCCTTCAAAGAATTGTGGTACATTTGGACCTTCTGATCCTGAAAGAGGTCTATCAGTGGGTAATTCCAGCATATTTGTTTGAAATGATGTCCATAGCGTAGATCATTTAAAACTGGCAGAATCACAGTCTTTTCCATATCTACCAATGTCAACGTACACAAAGCGGTAGTTAGTGTTTGCCACGACCATTAATACCACGGAAGAAAGTCTTTGATATTATAGAAAATCGAGCCACTGTGTTCCAGTTTGATTACTCGAATATATTTCCCACCGATGGCCCCTAAGCAATGCGGGGAATTAGTTCTTTTTTCAAACTCCAAAGCTGTCAATTCCCACTGCTCTTTTGTAGGTTTGGGAATACATTCTGGACGCATGATAGACAAAATACTAAGACATACTTCTCCGACTATCTTGCTTGCTGTTGAGATTCCAATCCGATAAGAGAAAGGTAGGTCATGAAAACTGCATCCACTCGCTAGATATCTGTAAAAATATATCAGTAAATAAATTTCAATTCTGAGAATCATCTGTTGTATTTAATAATCAAATTCTTCTTTTAAAGCACAAACAAACATTACTTACCTGATTGCAACAGCCAACATTTCTACAGGTTGATTGCGTTTCCTCATTTTACTGTTACGACGCTGAAGACTTTTCTTCAATTGGCAATACATCTCGTCGAAAGGTGAAACAGACATTCGAAAATAATTTTAAAAACCTGTCTGCGTCATCTCATAGTTCGTCAAATAGTGTGTAAAAGGCACCAAATTCTTCCTCTTTTTTTTTTTTTTTTTTTTTTTTTTT
>Ga0123355_10005090_pt1 | contig 19160 bp, 14 predicted proteins | sample TergutEmb28metaG_3_FD_89872 | JGI IMG/M metagenome (GOLD analysis project Ga0123355, IMG submission 89872) | Embiratermes neotenicus P1 segment gut microbial communities from Petit-Saut dam, French Guiana - Emb289 P1 | ecosystem: Host-associated > Arthropoda: Insects > Digestive system > Gut ... | reverse complement strand
TTTGGCGGTCATGCTAGCGGTCACCTTTCGGTTTGGTTTTTGTATCATTTTGAGCCTTTGGTCAGGCTCCGTATCTTGATTTCTAAGTGCTCAGTATATCATACGGATAATATTTATTTGATACTTGTTTAGTAGCTTATTTTATGTGGCTTCTTCTTTCTGGCCTGGTGCATGTAAATGGATGTGTTTTTTCATCAGTGAGGGGCTTTTTAGCGGTACAATGGCTGGGTATGACTATGAGATTTATTGATACGCGCGGGCTGGACAGCTCGCGTCCTACGTTTACTGGTGCTTTATTGCGTGGCATTGCTGATGGTGGCGGGCTGTATTTGCCCGAATCGTTGCCTAGTTTTTCACTGAGCACGCTGGACGCACTCCATCCTTTGAACTATGCGCAACGCGGAGCTTTTGTTTACGAGGCCTTTGGTGTTGATATTGAGCAGCATGATGTGCTTCGGATGATGCAGAAGGCCTATGGAGCTCAGTTTGATGACCATCGAATTGCGCCTGTTGTCAGTCTGGACGCAAATACACATATGCTGGAGTTGTGGCATGGGCCGACTAGTGCTTTTAAAGACATGGCACTGCAATGTATGCCGCGCTTCTTTTCCTTTGCGATTAAACGCGAGCTTAAGGCGGGAACGCTTTCGCGTGACTTGCTGATTTTGGTGGCTACTAGTGGGGATACGGGATCTGCAGCTTTGGCGGGCTTTGCTCATCGCAGCCACACGAACCTGATTGTGTTTTATCCTGAGGGTGGCGTGTCTGACGTTCAGCGCACACAAATGACCAGTAGCTTGGGCATGAACGTGGGCGTCTATGGTGTTCAGGGTAACTTTGATGACTGCCAACGGGCGATTAAAGAGGCGTTTTTTGACGAAGACTTGCAGCGCTGGTTGCGCGAGCATACGAATCTGCAACTATCAAGTGCGAACTCTATTAACTGGGGACGTCTGATGCCCCAGATTATCTACTACATCAGTGCGATTGTTGACCTGCGTGCCAGTGGCAAGCTTGAGGATGGTCAGCTGCTTGACATCAGCGTACCGACAGGCAACTTTGGCAATATCATGGCTGCCTGGCTGGCAAAGCAAATGGGTGCGCCTATTGGTCGCCTGATTTGTGCCTCTAATAAGAACAAGGTACTGAGTGACTTTATCAATACGGGAGTCTACGATATCCGCGGGCGCACGTTCCATCTGACCGCAAGTCCCGCGATGGATATACTGGTTTCCAGCAATCTTGAGCGCCTACTGTACTACATGGCAGATACTGAACGTGTGCGCAGCTGGATGGAGCAGTTAAAGCGTGATGGCGTGTTCAAAGTTGACGCACAGACCCGGGAACGCATCCAGCAAGACTTTGCAGCCGAATATGTCGACAATGACGACTCTCTGCATGCGATTCGCAGCTGCTGGGATCACTATCATTACTTGATTGAGCCCCATACGGCCATCGCCCTGCATGCTGCTGAAGGTTTGCGCGGGAACAACCCCCTGATGATTGTGTCAACGGCACACTGGGCAAAGTTTGGCCCCAATGTCTTGCGCGGCCTGTGTGGAGTTCCCTACGGTGCTGACAGACCAGCGCCCTATGACGAAATGAATGGCTTTGAACTGCTACGTGCTGTACGCCGTTTAGCGCCAGAGGCCGCCCATGTCCCCAATCGCCTTTCTAGCCTGGAGGGCGCCTGTGAGCGCTACACAAAAACAATTCCTGCCGACGAGGATGACATTAACGCACAAATTAAGACCTGGGTTGAGGCGCGCAAGCTCAACGGGGATTAAATCAGTGATTTCTCGCCGCGCACAGCTGCTGCGGTTACGACTACCTTTTTGATATCTTTTCTGCTGGGAAGGTCATACATTGCGTCCAAGAGAACCGATTCGCATATTGAGCGAAGTCCTCGGGCGCCTGTGCCGCGTTCTTTGGCCAGATGGGCTATCTCCTCTAATGCTTCTTGCTTGAAGATAAGTTCTGCGCCTTCTAGGGCAAACAGTCTGCGATATTGTTTTGTGAGAGCATTTTTTGGCTGCGTCAGTATGTGAATGAGATCCTCTAAGTCAAGGTCTCGGGTTGAGGTCATGACGGGCACGCGACCAACGAATTCGGGGATGATGCCATATTTGTTCAAATCTTCTGGCTGTGCCTGCTCGAAGAGGTCGCTTGCAGTCTCGTCAGCCTGGGACTTGATTTCTGCTGCAAAGCCGACGCCACTTTTACCTATGCGATCAGCGATGATTTTCTCTAGCCCAACGAATGCACCACCCACAATGAACAAGATATTTGTCGTGTCAATTTTCAGCAGTGGTTGGTCAGGATGTTTGCGTCCGCCTTTTGGAGGAACATTGGCGACGGTTCCTTCAAGGATTTTTAACAGGGCTTGCTGGACGCCCTCTCCCGATACGTCACGGGTGATGGATAGATTCTCTGCTTTACGGGCGACCTTGTCGATTTCATCTATGTAGATGATGCCTATTTGGGCACGGTCGATGTCGTCATCTGCTGCAGTGACCAGCTTGAGTAAGATGTTTTCGACATCTTCGCCTACGTATCCGGCCTCGGTAAGCACTGTTGCGTCTGCAATGGTAAAGGGCACATCCAGTACGCGCGCCAACGTTTCGGCTAGCAAGGTTTTGCCCGTGCCTGTTGGTCCCAGCAGCATGATGTTGCTTTTTGCCAGTTCAACCTCGTCGGGATCAATGTCGGATTCTTTTTGTGCCTGTTTTTCCTGAGCCTCTACCATGACACGTTTGTAGTGATTGTGCACGGCAACAGACAGTATCTTTTTCGCGCGCTCTTGTCCTACTACGTAGTCGTTTAGGGCATCGTGCAGCTGGTGTGGCGTTGGCAGGGTATCAATAGTAAACTCGCTGCCTGGTATTGGCTGCTCAGGCTTTTGAGCAATATTCACACCATCTGGCATCGTGTCAGAAGTCGCTGCCTGCAAGCCCATGATAATGTCATTGGTAAAGTTAACGCACTCGTCACAAAGAAAGCCGCCGTCAGGACTGAAGGTCATCTGTTCAACTTGAGCTACATTGCGCCCGCAGAAAGAACAGGCTGGCAGCCTGTCGCCAATACCTGTTAGATCTATGCCTTCCTCAAAGCTGCCTGCATCTGTCGTGTCAGAATCAAGCTCTTCCTCCCCTGTATTTGAAGAAGTGTCCCTATCCTGCCCTTTGTCGCTTATTTTGCTATCATGTTCACTGTCGTACTTATCGTCACTCACGCTTTACGACTTCTTTCCTGTGTTTGACTTGTTTGCACCAGACTTCTTCTTTTCGGAGTTTTTCGCGCCAGTAATACTTGCCTGATTTTCAATAACAGCATCTACCAGACCGTATTCGACAGCTACTTTTGCAGTCATGATGTTGTCGCGATCAGTGTCAGTGTTAATACGCTTGATGGTTTGACCGGTGTGGCGTGCCAGAATACCATTGAGCTCTTTACGCATTCGTACGATTTCAGCTGCAGCAATTTCGATGTCAGAGGCTTGACCTTGTGCTCCGCCGTGGGGTTGATGGATTAAGACGCGTGAATGGGGTAGGGCATAACGCTTGCCTGAAGTACCTGCTGCTAGTAGCACCGCACCCATTGATGCACACTGTCCCACACAGATAGTGGAAACGTCGGGCTTGATGAACTGCATGGTGTCATAGATTGCTAGTCCGTCTACGACAGATCCACCAGGCGAGTTGATGTAGAAATTGATATCCTTTGTCGGATCAATACTTTCCAAGTGCAGCATTTGGGCAATCGTCAAGCTGGCGCTGACTTCATTGACTTCACCTGTCAAGAATATTACGCGTTCATTGAGCAGGCGTGAGTAGATGTCAAAGCTGCGCTCGCCACGGCTGGTTTGCTCAATAACATAAGGGACTAGGTTTGCTTTTACGTCTTCCATGCTAGCTTTCCTTCTTTTCAGTTTTGCTGTCCGACTTCGCATCGGGCTTGCTGGCCTTGGCTTTTTTCGCTTTAGCCTTGCCATCGTCTTTAGATGCGTCGTCTTCGCCCTCAATGTTGATCACGGCATTGTCGCGCAGCCATGCCAGGGCCTTTCTGCGCGTCAAATCATCGCGCAGTCTGGTCATCATGCCACTTTTCTCCCAGCGCTCACGCAGGGTCTTTGCAGTTACTTTTGACTTCTTATCCTCAGTGGCTTCTGCTGCAGCGGCTTTCTCGAATTCTGCATCTATGGTCTCATCATCAGCCTCAAGACCCTTTGCGCGGGCAAGCGCTTCTAGGGCTAGGTCATTGCACACAGAAATGGATGCTTGCTCTTCCATGTCGGCCTGATACTGTTCGGGGTCAATGTTTGCCTGCTCAAAGTAGCCCTCAAGAGTCATGTTGGACTGTTCCAGCATACGCGAGAACTCTTCAATCATGTTGTCAGCACGGGATTCAATCATTTCTGGCAAAGGCTCACCCTCAAGCTGCTCAGCTAAGGCCTGCAGCAAGCGATCATCGCAGACACGATCCCAGCTCTGAGCCTTTTGTGATTCAATGTAAGACTTGATTTCTGCACGCATGGCCTCAACTGTTTCAAAGCCTGTCTGCGCTGCAAAGGCATCATCAATATCGGGAACCTGCTTTTCGTTAATCGCATCTACGGTCAGGTCAAAAGACATAATTTTACCGGCGAATTCAGCATTAGCACCTGCGTCCTCTACCGGGAATTCAATCTTAAGTTTATCGCCTGCTTTTGCGCCCAAAAGTTCTTTATCAAAGGCCTCTGGCATCATGTTTTGCCCCAGCTGGTACAGATGCTCTGTTACTTGAGAGCCTTCGTACTCTTCTCCGTCAAGAGTAGACTCAAAGCTAAAGGTAACAAAAGAATCTTCCCCAATGACTGCATTTTTGTCATCCAGCACTGAATACTGAGCAAAGCGCTCAAGCGTGCCCGCAATCTGATCATCAATCTCTGCCTCTGTGGCCTCTTTCGACACCATGGTGATGCTGATTTCCTCTGATTTAAGCGTCAGCTCTGGACGCAAGGTCACTTTGACGGTATAGGTATAGTCCTCGCCTTCGACCAGATCAGCAGGGTCATCGAATTCAGCTTTGCCAGCAGTGCGCAACACCTCTGCATCAGCAGCCAACGGATAGCTCTCGTTAACCACCGCTTCAAGCGCCTGCCCCAGTACATAGTCGCGTCCAACCTGTCCCTCAATAACACTCCGCGGAGCCTTGCCCGGCCTAAACCCGGGAAAACGCAGCTGCTTAGCTAGTGAACGAAACTCAGCTGCAATCGCCTTATCAACCTGCTCTGCAACAACAATAACGGTCACTTCAGCTGTTCCATCATCTGAACGAACTACTTTACTCTGAAAGCTCACGAATAAACCCTTCCTCGTACATGCTTTAAAATTTGTTATCTACAACTGATTGATTTTACTACATTTCGCCCACACAAAGAGGGATTACACCTACCTATTTAAGGTAACAAGGTGGATTTCGCTACTTTCAGAAATTCGCACTGTGGCAGACTGGTCTGGTATACTTGTGCAGCATTGCGGGCGTGGCGGAATTGGCAGACGCGCTAGATTTAGGTTCTAGTGGGCAAAACCCGTGGAGGTTCAAGTCCTCTCGCCCGCACCATTTGAGGTGTTTTGACGGCGGCTAAACGCCGGATAAAAAGCCTCACGTGGTTACCACGCTTCGCCTTTTTATCCAACACTTATCCACTCGTCAGAACACCTCAAATCGCCACAACTTGCCAATTAATCTTGGCTGTTGCAACTTGCCAATTGATTTTGACAGATGCTCACGAATTCATCGCCTTCACGACGATACAGGGAATCAAATTCGTAGCTTTTTGCAAGAATATCGTGCAGATATGCAAAATCTTCATGTTCAAAACTGACGCAAATTCCACAGGATGAGCTAAGCTTGCGAGGAACAGGTATCAGCTCGGCAGGAATCGCTGCATTTTGGAGTTCTTTGCAGAATGTGAGAGCGCCGTAGTGACTGTGAAAAGTTGCGACGTAATTGATCACGACTACTCTGCTCCTCGCTTATATTCAGCGTCAAGATCCCGGATCAAGTCCGGAATGACAGGAGTGGAATATATCGATAGTTCAGGATGTTGCCTAGTCATGCTGTGCCTTTAGCAAAGAAAGTGTTGTAGACTGCGATGGCAAGCACCAAAGTACTGATAACTGCAAAGCCATAGGGTGTGTTTTCGGTGATTCCTGCGGGGCTTGCTGCCATGTGGAAGTTATGCATCAATGCTGCACCTGCGATCATGCCAGCAACAACTATCGCACTATCTGAATTGCCGCTTCCCGCAAGCACCAGCTGACGAAGCGGACATCCCGCAAGCAAAATCGCACTAAAGCCCACCAGGGCAAGGCTCAAAAAGTTCCACAGGCCATCAGTATGTGCGATTGGCTGGTCGAAGAAGCCCAAATGAAAGGTCCCCAAAAGCAAATTCCCCACAAATACCATACCCAGCAAGAAAACAAGTCCCAGCAGCATGGGAGGAACTTTCTTCAGCAAGATGGCATCTCTCACTCCACCTGTAAAGCAAAAACGTGAGGCAAAGCTCAGTGCGCCTATGACAAGACCAACAATCAGCGAGATAAGCAGTGGCGCGTGCATGCTGCCTGGTCCTTCAATCGAAAACAACAGGACTGCTGGTGCAAACAGCAGGATTCCTAAAAGTATGACAGTGGCGATGGGCAACTGCGCACCCTCTAGCTTGCTCTGTGCATGGCTACGCTTAAGAGAAAAACCTCTCTTAAGAAAGAACGTAGCAGCAAAGATACCGGCAACCAGCCCAAAGAGACCCACGATTGCGTTCAGATCTCCCCCTGCAATACGCAGCAACATACGCATGGGACAGCCCAAAAATATCAACGCGCCCACCATCATCGCAAAACCCAGAACAAAACGCGACACCGGTGCAGAACCCCCCTTGGGCACAAATTCTTTCCTGACCAGTGCAAGCAAAAAGGCACCAATCACAATGCCAATGATCTCTGGCCGCACATACTGAAGCGTCGCCACAGAATGAAGTCCCAGCGCACCTGCAATATCACGCAAGAAGCAAGCCCCACAAAAGCCCATGTTGGGCGGATTACCCAGCACTGTCAGCAACAAAGCAGCCAGCGCTATCACAACCCCCACAAGAGGAAGATACACTATAGGACGAAACAACTTTGCTCGGAGCTCATTCCTTGATGAATCGTTTTTCGACATCTTGTGGTTAACCTCTTCACATATTCAGGTATGGGATCCCGGATCAAGTCCGGGATGACGAAGCAGGAACATACGTGATTTCCCTCACGTCACCCCGGCCTCCGAGCCAGAGTCTCACACATAAGTACCAGCTTTGCGTAAGCACAATAACGCCACCACAAGAGTCTAGCAAAGCAGGAGTATAATTATGATAGTATTTATTAATGTGAGTTATGGAGGCTATAAGTTTCGTTAATAGTGAGGAACCTATGAATTCTCGCAAGGTTTACTTCGACAACAGCTCAACATCCGTTCCTAAGACCCCTGGAGTGCTTGAGGCAGTGATAAATTATTTGAGCACTGGCGCCTACAATGTGGGACGAGGCGGCTATGTTGACAGCTATGATATCGCTCTACAAATCCTTAAAGCGCGCGAAAACATCGCCACTCTGTTTAATGCCGCAGACCCCCGCGAGGTCATTTTTACCCCCAGCCTGACCCATTCCTTGAATATGATCTTGCAGGGCTTTCTTAAAGAGGATGACCATGTTATCACGACATCAATGGAGCACAACTCTGTCATGCGTCCGCTATATGCGCTCGCAGCTACAAGAGGCGTTCGCTTTGACGTAGCTACTTGTGACGATAATGGTGTTCTTGACCCCAGTGATGTTGCAGCACTTATCGACCACAACACCCGGGCAGTCGTCATGACGCATGCTTCAAATGTCTGCGGTACGGTAATGCCTGTTGCTCAGATCGCAGAGCTGTGCAAGCAACGCGGGATTCGCCTTATTGTTGACGCTGCACAAACTGCGGGAGTCCTACCCATAGATGTGAGTGATATTGATGCCCTGGCCTTTCCTGGACACAAAGCTCTGCTCGGCCCTACGGGTATTGGGGGTTTTGTCATCAAGAGCGACTTTGCTGATCTTATCAGCGCCAGCATCTGGGGTGGCACGGGTAGCCAATCACAGGATTTTGCGCAGCCTGACTTTTTACCTGATAAGTTCGAATCGGGTACGCAAAATATTGCGGGAATACTGGGTCTTGGAGCAGCTGTTGAGTATGTTCAATCACGTGGCATCGAGGACATCTATCGGCATGAGATGAAACTTTATAAGCAGTTCATCGTGGGCGCAGCCGGAATTGAAGGTATGAGGCTTATTGCTGTCAGTGATAAGAGGAGCGAAGTCCCAAATGACACGCTTAATTGTGAGCACGCAGGATCCTTCGACTGTGCTCAGGAATACGGGGGGGGCAACACGCGATTGCCTGGAAACAATATGCAATTATCTGGCAGAATTCCTCAGAAGGTGGCGGTTGCCTCTGTTGATTTTCCTGGGTGGGATAATGCCAAGGTTGCGGCGGTGCTTGATAAACAGTATGGGATTATGGCTCGCTGTGGACTGCACTGTGCGCCTGCAGCTCACAAGACTTTAGGCACCTATCCTGCTGGTACCCTGCGCTTTTCGTTTGGGCATGCAAATACCGTAGAAGAAGTGGACTACTTGCTGCATGCTTTGCAGGAAATTGTGCAGCAGAAACGCTAGGGCGAACAAGCATGGAATTCAGGCAACTTGAAGCATTCCTCAAAGTCGTAGAACTCGGCAGCTTCTCGAAAGCAGCAAAGGAGCTCCACGTCTCGCAACCATCTGTTAGCACCTATATCAGTTCACTTGAAAAAGAACTGAGCACAACGCTGCTCAATCGCTCGACAAAAACAATCTCAACAACACTTGCTGGCGAGCGCTTTTTGCCAAAAGCAAAAGAGCTCATGCAGTTGCGGAGCACGTCCATTGAATCTATGAAACACTTAAGCACAGACCTGAGTGGAGAGATTCGCATTATTGCTTCAAGTGTTCCTGCTACTTCCCTGCTGCCGCGGATTCTTGCAGCATTTCATGGACGCTATCCTCGCGTGAGCTTTGCTGTCGACCAGGCAGATACTGCTGCTGCCGTCCAAACAGTGGCAGATAATCAGGCTGATATAGGCTTTGCAGGAAGCATCGTCAAAGATGACCGTTGCACCTTTCAGGAATTCGCCGATGAAAAGCTCATCATCATCGCCCCTGTTAAGAAGGAAAGCAATTCGGAAGACTCTGACACAGAAGTGCACACCTTGGAGGACCTGCTTTACTCTCACTATTTTATCTCGCGTGAACTAGGGTCGGGAACTCGAATTCAGTACGAGAAGTACTTTGAGACACAGGGAATCGATTTGGGCAAAATGCAAATATGCGCCAGCATGAGCAGCACACAAAGCATCATCAACAGTGTCGCAAATGGGCTGGGGATCTCTTTAGTATCAGAACTTGCAGCACAAGATGCGATTGCACAAGGTCAGGTCAGACGGCTCAAAACATCTCAGGCAATGCCTCAAAGAAAGATTTACTCTGTCTTGAACAGACATATCACCCACTCCCACATATTAAAAACCTTCCTCCATTTCCTAGCTAAAAGCGCTTACGCAATAAAAAATTGACACGTAACGTCAAAGATCCCGCAAGTCAGGTGCGGGATGACGGGATATGGAGCCTACGGAGCTACTGCAGAACTGATATAGCAGTATGAGACCCCGGCTCGGAGGCCGGAATGATGGAATGAGGGGGAAAGCGTCTCAATAAAGACGTCTCCTCACCCTGTCATCCCGGGCTTGACCCGGGATCTTGACGCTGAGTATCGGTTTCGCGTAAGCATCTTTAGTCAAAAAACAAGGAGCCGTGTCGAAAGACGCAGCTCCTTGTGGCAGCTTTATGTAAGCTGTTACATCAGCAACAGGCGCAGCCAGAAGCTGCTGCTGGGGCGACACGGGGGCAATTGGCTTCTCCGGGACAGTTTTGCCACATTACGCAGCCAGCCTCATAGCATCTGCGTTGCTCTAGTTGTGACTGAGCAACAGCTACTGACGCAACCGTAAGTCCAATGACCAGTATGAGGGCTACTGCAATAAACAGGCGCTTAATATCTTTACTCATCTGCTACCTTCTTTCTTTTTGAGGCTTTCTTTTGAGTCTTCTTTGCGTTGACCTTCTTGACAAGGTCGTGTAATTTTCCGTCTTTAATCTCGTACACTATTTCTGCTTGCGCAGCCAGTTCATTATTGTGAGTCACAATCACGATGGTCTTACCCGTTTTGTGAATCCTGAAAAGCTGCTCAAGAACTTCTTCCTCTGAACGTGAATCTAGGTTACCAGTTGGTTCGTCCATAAGCAAGATTTCTGGATCGTTTGCCAACGCACGAGCAATGGACACGCGCTGCTGTTGACCACCTGAGAGTTCATTTGGCTTTGCATCTGCTTTGTCTGCAAGGCCTACCAGCTCTAAAAGCTCCAAGGCCTTTACACGCTGCTCCTTCGCTGACTTAGGTGCATTTACACTAAACATCATAGCTGTTTCAATGTTTTCTACCGCTGTGAGATTTTTAAGCAGATTGAAGAATTGAAAAACAAAGCCGATCTTGCTTGCGCGCAACTCACTGAGCTCATTATCAGTCAAATCAGAGATTTTTGCTCCATCAATGATGACATCACCAGAGGTTGCGCGATCAAGCCCACCGATTAGGTGCATCAGAGTACTTTTCCCATGACCAGAAGGACCAATAATGCAGGAAAAAGAACCTGCGGGAATGTCAAGGGTAATGCCTTGCAGAGCCTTTGTTTCAAGCTTTCCTGTGCTATAGGTTTTGACGAGATCCTTAGTCTGCATGATTGGCTTTTCCGTCTTATTGGCAGCAGCTGTCTTACCTGCCTTTTTATTAGTATTACTCATAGCTAATCGCCTCCACCGGGGTCAGATTTGCTGCCTTCCACGCAGGATAGATTCCTGACACTACAGCGATCAGAATCGCAAACACTATTGCAAGCACAATCGTAAGTGGCTCAATACTTGCCTCAGGGGTTGCACCCTTCATCATTTGGTCAAAACCTGCAAGTAATGTGGGAGCAGCAAAAACTGAGGCCAGTATGCCCACTATCGATCCAAAGATGCCACCGAGCAGACCATAAAAGGCTGATTCTAGCAGGAAGATCTTGAAGATGTCTGCACGTTTGCTGCCAATTGAACGTAAAATGCCGATTTCACGACGACGCTCATAGATAGCGGTCATCATGGTATTGATAATGCCAAAAGCAGCCGCGATAAGTGATATGCCTGCGATCGCTTGCAAGGTTACTTCAACCGAGCCGAGCATTGCCATAACCGCATCAAGCAATTGATCATTGGTGTTAACGGCAACATTTGCCATATCGAGAATTGTGGCAACATAAACGTCAACCTGTTCAAGGTTATCAACCTTTACCCCAATATAAGAGATAAAGCCCTCTTGTTCAAATATTTCTTGTGCTACCGCCAAGGGTAAGTAAGCCGCAATATCGTCAATATTACCCACAGGCTCTAAGATGCCAATAACAGGAAAGCTTTCACCTCGAAAGCTCACCTCGTCGCCGACACCCAAATCAAAGGTATCGGCAGTGGCAGCGCCAAGCACAACACCGCGCTCATCTGCTGCCCCAAAATACTGACCGTAAGCTATATCCCAATTGCTGAATTCCACCATAGGCACCGCATCAATGCCAATCACCGCAACAGGCGTATTTTGAATCGCTGACATCTGTGTTAAATAAGGTACGGCAAAAATACCATCAATGCTGCGCAACTGATCAAGCACCTCTTCTTGTAAAGAGGCAGGCAAGGACTCACCCGTAAAGATTGAAATTTGATCAAAGGTGCACCAGTCAGCAGGGGTCACAATGATGTTTGCCCCCATTGCCTGCGCCTGACGATTGATCTCTGCTCGCATACCGCCACCCAGTGACAGCAGCGCAACAAAAGCAGCCATACCTATAACGATGCCCAAGAGGGTAAAGATAAAGCGACCTTTTCTGCGCGTAATATTGCGCAGAACTAATCTGAATATATTCATTGCTGTTCTCCTATTAATGCAATTGAGAAAAAGACTGCGGCAAGCTACCAGCCAATTAGTTCAGCTGTGGAGAAGAACCTGTACCTGCAGTCTGTCTCAATGCTAGCGTGCGCTAGTTAAGTTGATCTGCAAAGTTTCCGATAACTTCATAGTCAGTTGCCTGAAACATGAGGTCGTCCCCAATAAAAGTGAACTCACCGGTTAGATTAACTTCATCACCAAAGTCAGGGAGGTCACCTGATCCTGCCCAGAATACGGGCATAATCCATGCCCCACAATCAAGATTAAAACCACACTGTATCATCTCTGCAGTGTCCTTTACGCCAAAAACACGATCATCGTTTTGATTGAAGTGTGTAACAATGCCACTGATAACTAGCTCGCCCTCAAAAGCAAAGGGGTCTCCAATATCACCAACCGTTAAGACATCATCACTGCAACCTATAGTGAAGGCTACAGCTGAAAGCATCAGAACGACCACTAATGAAAACTTTAAAAACCCTGGTAAACGCCTGGAAGAAAAATTCACCGACGATAGTGCTTTTTTCACACGAACACACCTCCTAAGTGCCTGTGAGATAATTTCACTCACAGTTTGTCGACTGTCAAGACCATTATACAGGAAGTGACTATACAACGCCGCGGAAGAAGTGTCCTTTTGTTACGGTTTCTGGACGTCTGGGTAGTTCAATTTCTGTGTCGCCAGCTACTGCTATGAGATTTCTACGTGCGCGTGCGACCTCTTTTGCTGCCTGCGTATTGAGTGCCGTTTCGAGGTCTAGGCGCAGCGCATCTGCACCCGAATCAAGCAATTCAGGCAAGGCAGAACTCAGGTCAAGTGGTATTGAATTGTACATATGGCTGCGACCAAAAGGATCAACGGTAACGGGAAAAGAGTAACCCTTTTTATCACGCAAAGCGAGATGATGTTTACGTCGCACGCAAGTCGGACAATTCTGTGTGCAGGGATTTGCATCGTCACGCAAGCCCTGCAGTACGCAGGCTTCAGCGATTATCACTTCCTGTTGTCCAAAAAGTGCCGTTCCCAGAGGTACGGTGCTGCGCTTTGCAATCGAGGTTATTTGTCGCCCTGATAGCTCTGGCGAGAGCCAAATACGCGTCGGTGCATAGTCTGCAAGAAGTGCTTGAACGGTAAAAGGGTTCATTACATTCAGTGACCAATGTACCTGAGCAGGAATACCGCGCTGCAAGCAGGTATCAAGTTGACCCAGGGTTGAGCATACTGCTCTGCCAAAGCGCTCAGCAATGCCGTAGTAGGTATCAAGTTCACTATCTGCAGCCACACGAGGCAACACAGGCACTAAAAAATCCTCGCTTGGCTCTACATCTGTCAACATCCAGGCATTGATATGTGCTTCGTTTGCACCAGCATTCAGCACTGCTTTTGCAGCACTCAGTGATGAAACCACGGCAACTATGCTGGGGTTCAGATTGCGCTTAACTTTCCGCTGAACAAAATTGTTGTTTGCCTGTAACGCATACTTTTTCGCAACGTTAACCGACGCTTCAACGCGTGACTGTGCTGTAGAGTCCAGCTGAGCTAACGCAGAAGTTCGATTCAGGTGCAGAGATCCCGGGTCGGAGCCCGGGATGACGGAATGGTCAGAACAGGATGATTGTACCGTTTCTTGACCGCCAAAGAAGCGCTTGGCTTCATAATCAGCAATGGCCGCACGACGTGCTTTATGCAGGACTGAAAAGCCCATGCCTGCATTCGGGTCAAGCTGCAAATCGACCTTGCCCATGCTATAGGGAGTATTGCCTAGTCTGCCAAGATGTGTTTTTACATCCTCGGCTGTCAGCGGCTTTGTACGCGCAGCTTCAACAAGGCTGCCTTGAAAATGTCCCGTGTTACCCTTGTCGTCACTAACTTCCACGATAAGGGGCTCGCCTACAATAATCTGCACTGAAAAGTCTAGGACTTGAATAAAGTCCCGCGCATAAGCAACAGCGTCCTCTGCACATTTTACTAAAACACTTTGAGTGTCCGCGGTAGTCGGATTCTTAATACGCAGGTAATCCATAAAGTCGCCACCCTGCTGCGGCTTCAAGTAACCTGGCGACAAGGCACGATAAAAAGCATCTGTTAATTGTGTGTCATTTTCTGGTGTGAGACCCCGGCTCGGGAGCCGGGGTGACGTGGAAGAAGACATGTGCGCTTCATCACTGTCACTTCGAGCTCGACCCAGTATCTCTGTGCTACTACTGTCATCCCGGACTTGATCCGGGATCTCTGCACCTAATGTAAAGTTACGCGTCAGCACCGCAGATTCATCAGCAGGTAAAGTATCAAGTGCAGTTCTATAGGCGCTGACTACTGCTGCTACGTAGCTGGGTTTTTTCATGCGACCTTCTATTTTGAGTGATGCCACCCCTGCATTTTGCAAAGATTGCAAGTAGTCAATTGTGCTGAGATCTTTTGGCGAGAGCAAGTAGGGACCCTCTGTTTCGAAGACCTCGCCTCTGTGATTGATTAACTCATAGGATAACCTGCACGGCTGTGCACACAGCCCACGATTTGCGCTGCGGCGCCCAACCAGTGACGAAAACAGACACTGTCCTGAATAAGAAACGCAGAGTGCGCCGTGTCCAAAGACTTCGACCTCAATACCCATCTCACGACCAACAGCTGCGAGCACCTCAATTTGCGACAGAGACAATTCGCGGCTTAGTGTCACTCGCGCAACACCTAGCTTTGCCAGAGTACGCAGAGTATCAGAGCTGTGCACGTTCATCTGAGTCGAAGCATGTATGCGAACACGTGGCATATGCGTACGCAGTTCAGATAAAAGGCCAAAGTCTTGTACAATGATGGCATCTATGCCGTCCTTCCAGGCATCTGCAATCAGCTCTATTGCCTGTGCATATTCATCATGCAAGATAAGAGTATTTACCGTCAGATACACCTTGCAGTCAAAGAGGTGTGCGAGACGCGTAAGCTCGGCCAGTTCTGACTGCTTGATATTTTGTGCAAGACGTCGTGCGTTAAGCGTTTCAACGCCCAGATAGATGGCATTTGCACCACTACTCAGTGCAGCATAAAAGGATTCTTTATTTCCCGCAGGTGCAAGTAATTCTACAGACATTGTCCTCTGATCTTCCTGTTTCTTTGTTGGAGTACCCTTAGGTATTTTAACATCTCAAATTGGAGAACCCCACGGAAGGAATCCTTCCGTGGGGTCTCGTCAGACTTTCTAGCTATGTGTTACAGCCAGGTCTTAAAGCAAGTGTGCCTAGTAGGCAATTGGTAGTTCTTCAATGCGACGACGTGAGCGTGATGCTACCATCATGGCAAGTAGTGCAGCCAATACACCCAATGCGATAACAAAAGGAATTGACTCAATGAAGAGGCCAGTGATTGGAACATCGCGGTAGGTATTGGTAAACGCCGCAGAGTTAGTTCCCTGCTCACCATCACCTGTGATTCTGTTGCCCGTTGACAGTGTTGTGTTCACAACAGCATCAGCAGGATTAGTAGGAATGGTAACAGCAGTTCCGCCAGTGTTGTTATTCGCAACAGTAACTACTACTGAAGGTCTGTAGTCAGCTTCTGCAGCTTCGGTGAACTCAAAGCCCATGCCAACAGGTGTCTCGATAAAGACAAGTTGTTGTCCGTGGCTCAACTGGAAGCTTCCTGTAGCGATTCCAGCTGCGTTAAAGGTAAACGTTATCGGAGCACCAACTGTCACAGGTGGAACAAGCGGCGCCCAGCCAGCAGCTGCATCAAGTGTCTGAACAACCTGAGCAGTCACGGTCGTGAGAGCGCCAGGTGGAGTTGTAACGACTGATGGAGCCGTCAGAGTCGCAGTAAAGCTAAAGAGTCTACTACGGTCAGCCATGTCACCAGCAACCATCTTTGACGCGATAAGCGAGGTTGGCTCTGGATACACAGGGTCAGTAATGGTAGTTCTGGTGAAAAGGTTCGTAAAGACCATGTTGCTGCTTCCTGGAGTAGGATCAACCTTTTCATCAACTACTTCGCCGTCCACAATCCGGTAAGCAAAAGCTGCAGCAAAGTAAAGACCGGAGCCAGGGGCAGGAACATTTCTTACAAACACACGCAAGTAGTACTCATTTGTATCAAACTGCAGAGTCTCGTGTATACCTGTGCCACCAGGAGGAACTGTGGACAGTGTCGTACCGTTAACAAGGGAAGGTGTTTCAGTCACGCGGAACAGGAAGTGTCCTGCATGCGGGAAGTTGGCAATATTCAAAACATTTCCTGTTTCGGTACTTGCAACTGACTGACCACCAATAAGGGTGGTAGGATATCCCGCTGGGAACTCAACAGTCTGTGTCGCAATAGTTGCGCCTGAGCTGAGTCCAGGGAACTGCTGAACAGCCGTTGTGGTGGTGCCGGAAATAAGGTCACCCGGTTGAACAGGAGTAAAGGTAAACTGAAACGCCAGGTTAGGCGTCGTTGTACCCGCGGGCATTACCAAATCCTTACGCACTGAAGCGCCTGCTGGATTCCCAGGCGTTCCCGAGTCATTAGGAGCTGCGAATGCCGGTGCAACAACTGCAACACTTAGCACAAGTGCAAGCACAAGCGATAAGAGCAGCTTTGCTCCAAACTTTCTTTTCATTTTGTCGATCATATACATAATCCTTTCTTGTTGGCGTAACGTGCGATAAGCACGCCACACCACATAAGTGTACACCTGCATTAGTCACACATTGCTTTATACAACAGCTAATTATACCGACCAAATCACAAATTGCAAGCTCTTGCAATAAATTTTCCAAATGGAAACCTTTTTATGACCTTTATTAGCACGATAGTATAATGACTCTCGCTAAGAAAATGTTAGATGAAGTGCGACACACTATATAATTCATATTGTATATATAAGGAGACCTCAGTCACTATGTCAAGATATGCCCGCATAAGCCGCACACGCCACCGCAACAAAACACGCATGACGCGCATTCAGCTCACTATCGCTGCAGTAATCCTCGGTCTCATCTTCAGCTTTTTCGGCGCAATGACCGCTGTAGCACTCACTGCCGCCAGCTGGCTGTATGACTTACCCGACTATAACGAAGCGGGAGCATTTGACACTTCACAGCCAACACGCATATACGCACATAATGGCACGCTCATCGCTCGCCTGTTCCTGGAAAACCGTGAACCCGTCCTGTTAGAAGATATCTCACCCTATGTACTGGAAGCAATTGTTGCTGTAGAAGATGAGCGCTTTTTCGAGCACGAGGGAATCGACCCGCAAGGTATTGCGCGCGCCGCTGTTATGACTGCTCTGGGGTCACGCGAGGGTGGATCTACCATTACTCAGCAGTACGTACGTCAAACAATACTTCGTGATGAAGCACATGATATGACATTGCGCCGAAAGTTTCGTGAAGCCTACCTGGCCCTTGAAGTAGAACGACACTTTAGCAAAGAAGAGATCCTCGGCATGTACCTAAACACCGTTTACTTTGGCGAGGGTGCCCATGGGATTCAAGTTGCAAGCCTCACCTACTTTGGTAAGCCAGCAAGCGAGTTGAGCCTTGCAGAGGCCGCAACGCTTGCGGGTATCCCTCAACGCCCTAACGCACTTAACCCCTACCGAAATCCTGATCTCACGATCGACAGACGGGCACATGTTTTAAACCGCATGTATGAAAACAACAAGATTACCTATGCAGAGCGCCGCGAAGCTGAAAATTCTGAACTCGAGCTCGCACGCATCAAAAACCCCGAAGAGGGCATTTATGATGCACATTACTTTGTCGCCCATGTTCGGCGCGAATTACAGCAGCGCTTTTCTCAGGCAGACGTCTTTGGTGGCGGGCTTGAAGTTCACACAACTATCAACCTGGAACTGCAGCGCGCTGCAGAACAGGCTGTCTGGAATGCAATTGGGCCCTCAGGTGTTGAGGGTGCACTTGTCTCGAGTGAGGCAGATACCGGTAAAGTCGTTGCCATGGTTGGCGGTCGTGACTACCATGCCAGTAACTTCAATCTGGCAACACAGGCACTGCGCCAACCGGGAAGTTCCTTCAAGACCTTTGGTGTCGTTTCTGCAATTGAAGCTGGCATGTCACCCAGCTTTAGAGTTGATTCCTCTTCACCCGCAACCATTGAAACAGGGGGACGTCCCTGGATTGTTAACAACTCAGAAGGAGTTGGGCGGGGCATGATGACCCTGCAGGCTGCTACTGCAGTGTCGGTCAATACTCCCTTTGCCCGCATTGTTACCGAGATCGGTGCTGATAAGCTGGTTGACTGTGCTGTGCGCATGGGCATAACGACAGAACTGCACCCCTATCCTTCTATTATTCTTGGCGCTCAAGGCGTAACTGTATTGGAAATGTCTTCTGCTTTCGCAACGCTTGCAACAGGTGGCATCAATCATGATCCCGTCTTTATTACAGAAGTTATTGACCGCAATGGCAGTCATATTTATGAATGGGAGGTAGAAGGCGAGCGCGGCCTGACCCCCGAGGTATCCTGGGCTGTCACTCGCGTTCTTGAGGGCACCATAACGGGCGGTACTGGGTCACGCGCAAGCATACCTGGCTGGCAGGTCGCTGGCAAGACGGGTACTAGTCAGAGAAACCGTGACGTTTGGTTTGTGGGCTATACTCCCGTTCTGTCCACCGCTGTCTGGGTAGGACACCCCGAGGAACAGACGATTATTTTCAACGGGTCACGGGCCTTTGGTGGTACCGTCTCTGCCCCTATCTGGCGCGAATTTATGCTGGTTGCCCTGCAGCATTATGAGCACAGGCGCTTTGCGACAGCGCCTGATCCGCCCTATGATAACTCACGTTTTAATATAGCTGTTTCCGAAGATCCTGACCTTGCGGGGCTTTCTTTAGAGCAAGCAATGGCCATGCTAGCAGGCTTCGATGTTGTGGTTGAAGAAGTGTATTCTGACACCGTTCCTGCAGGCAACGTCGTTAGTGCCAGCTTTCAGGGATCACGGGTGATTCTGCGCGTATCAAAAGGTCCGGCTCCTGCAGAGGATGCTACAGAAGAGTCTGACTCTGGTGACCGTCCCGCGCCACCGCAGCCACCGCAGCCGCC
>Ga0123355_10005088_pt1 | contig 19163 bp, 21 predicted proteins | sample TergutEmb28metaG_3_FD_89872 | JGI IMG/M metagenome (GOLD analysis project Ga0123355, IMG submission 89872) | Embiratermes neotenicus P1 segment gut microbial communities from Petit-Saut dam, French Guiana - Emb289 P1 | ecosystem: Host-associated > Arthropoda: Insects > Digestive system > Gut ... | reverse complement strand
TGAACTAATGCCATGGGGTCAGGATATACCACATTCTTGTAAGATATAGACAGTGCAACAACAGATATCACATTTTTAATAATTTGCACCGTAGGTAACTACGGAGTAGGGTTTACCGCTTACGGCAGCCTGTGGTGGTGTTAACTAAGGCGGATTTATGTGAGGATTTTTCCCACCAGTTGGGCGAGGTGCAGGCGGCTGCGCCGGGTATGCCTGTTCATGCGGTTTCTAGCCATACTGGGTTTGGGTTGGAGGCTTTGGATGCGTATTTGCAGACCGGCAAAACCGTTGTTTTTATGGGGATGTCTGGGGTGGGTAAGTCTAGTTTGCTAAATGTGCTGGCCGGAGGCGATGTGATGGATGTGCAAGAAACCCGCAATGTTGATGAATCTAAAGGCGCGCATACCACCACCCATAGGCAGCTGTTTATGCTGGCCAGTGGGGCGATGGTGATAGACACCCCTGGCATGCGCACCCTTGGGATTTTTGATGCAGAAGAGGCAATTAGCGAGGGTTTTTTAGATATAGAGGAACTTTTCACGGAATGCCGCTTTAGGAATTGCCGCCACGAAAACGAGCCGGGCTGCGCGGTGCAGGCGGCCTTAAATGACGGTAGGCTGCCAAGCGCCCGCTGGGAGCAGTACAACGCCCAAAAACGCGAAGATAAATATGCAAAGAACAAAACCGCCTTTATGCGGGAGCGTTCCGAAATGTATAAATCTTTCAAAAAAAGCTACAAGGCCGAGCAAAAATCGGCCAGAAAAAACGGAGGTAAGAAAAAATGATATATCTAGTGAACCATCGTGTGCCTGGGCATGAGCCCTTCAAAAATATAATGCGCTTGCCCAGGGCACAGGCCTTTGCCCTTGCTGGTGAGTTATACTACGACACCCCGGGTTCTAGCCGTTTTGGTGCAGAATTTGAGAATTACTATAGTATAAGGCAGCGGGCAGAAGCATGGCTACACAGCGATTTTATGGCTCTGGGCGGGCAGCCACAAACCAAGCATCCCCTATATTTTTACGTGCATGGCTGGGGCGGCCAAGACTGGGCATGGCCAGATAAAATAACAGAAAAAATCCCCCTAGAGGCCATAGACCAGGCAGATATCAGCTTCATCTACGGCGATAGCTGCGGCGAAATAGACAACCCAGCCCGCCACCCCATGCTAACAAAACCCCAGCTAATGCAGCAAATAGAGGTACATGGCGGCATTGAAGGCCTGCTGGCAAATGTAAAGCATAACATGATAGAAGCGCATTTGCGGAATGATAAGTATGTAAGGGAGGCATGCAAATGAACCTAACAAAAGACGGCCTAACCATCCGCAATGCAACTAGCGCCGATGCTAAGTAGCTTTGCGATTGGTGGAACGACGGCAAAATAATGGAACATGCAGGCTATCCAAATGGCCTTGGTATCACCCCCACAGAAATCTGCACAAGCCTAGCCATAGACCACGACAAGACCCATCGCCGCCACATAATAGAGTTAAACGGCAGCCCCATTGGTGAAATGAATTATCGCAATAAAGGTGAAGGCGTGGCAGAAATCGGTATAAAAATCTGTGATTTATCCCAACAGAAAAAAGGCCTGGGTACAACGTTGCTATCTATGTTCATAGACACGCTGTTCAACTGCTATGGCTACAAAAAAATAATCCTAAACACAAACACAAAAAACCTACACGCACAGCATGTTTACAAGAAGCTGGGCTTCCGGCAGCTATGGGTGAAAGAAAATTCCTGGCGCGACCAACTTGGCCAGTTACAATCCCAAATAGATTACGAGCTAACCCGGCAAGAATGGCAAATGTCAGTAACCTGTGGCCACGCTGGAACGAAACGCTAGATGCCGTATGTAAAAACGATGCCTCCGGCGAAATTGAAATTATCAAGTGGGTTATAGTATTCGAAAATTTTCCCGCGTTCTATGTGAGTGTTTTTAGGTGGAGCGATTATATATAGTGAAATAAATGAGAAACGCTCTCGCCTGCCGCGGTAGAAACGCCTGAAACGCCTTATCTCGGCGTTTTAGGTGCCGCTTAGGCGAGACCGTTTTCATTTATTGCACTGGAGTTCTTCTGAAATTGCAAAAAACGCAATTTCAGAAGAAACAAAATATTGAAAATGTAACTTTTCCGAAACCCTTTACGGGAATTTCGGAAAGAAGTCTACTATATATTGAACCTTTCCCCAAAAACAGTATTATAGATTGTAGCGGGAAGGAGTTGATGCGATATTAGTGAGTTGGATTTTGACCGGATTGTGATAGAAAATGCAGGATGGTTGTTTCATTTTGTGCGGGGCATGGTAGAATCTGATTATGAGGCAGAGGAAGCTGTACAGGAGACATTTTACAATGCGTACAAGCATTTCGCCGGGTATTCAGAGCAGGGCAAGCTGCGGGCCTGGCTTAAAGCCATTGCGCGCAATATCGTGTACAAGGCCTATAATGATGGCTGCGGGGTGGTTTGCATCTCTTTCGATGCGGATGATAACCTGCTAAGGGTGATGGCATCCGGCGAGCCGCCGCCAGAAGCAAATATCATGCGGCAGGAGCTGATAGGCGAAATTCTGCAACTTGTCGCCAATCTGCCAACGCAACAGCGGCTAATCGTCACCTACCGTTACACTCACAACCTGTCCATTTTAGAAACCTCGCGGCTAATGGGCCTGCCGCCGGGTACAGTAAAGTCAAACGCATCATACGGCCTAAAAACGCTGCGCCGCCAACTAGGGATAACAAAAGGAGAGATGAAAATGAAGAAATGCGCAGATTATTATGGCTTATTATTTGAATACGCAAAAGGGTATTTGACCAAAGAAGAGCGCAAAGCAGTTGAAGAACATACTGCCAGTTGCAAGGCCTGCACGGAAATTATCAGCGGTTTGGCTGCAGTTTGGCCTTATCTGCAACAGGAATTTGGCAACAGCGATTATAAGAATTACTTCAACATAGCATTTCAGGCAGGAAACGGCCGCTTATCCTACACAGGTGCATGCGAAGAAATGCCTAAAGAACAAGTGGCAATATTTAACAAAATCTTAGATGAAAATAACGGCAAAATACCCGAAGAAATGGTGGGTGGCATGGGGCCATGGCATAATACAGAGGCCAAACATCTTTCCTTTTACACAAATAACGGCAGCAAAATGGAATTCAAAACCATACAAGAATCTGCCGCAAGAAGCCGGTCTATAGTAACAGCAATTCCACAAATATATGAGACCCAGTGGTATTACTCAACTTTCCTATGGGAGCATAGCCCCATGATAAAACAATCCAAAGCCGCACCAACCCTATACGAAGCCCACAACCTCAACAACCTAGGCCAAGCCGCAAAATGTGGAATGTTCATGCACATTCCAAAAAGCGCAACAAATATACGCATAAAAAAAGGCTCTGGCGTACTAGAACGAGAAGGCCAAATCTTCGCCTATTCCCAAAGGTTTACCGCAGAGAATGAAAGCATTGATTTGGCGTTTACGTTTAATATGTAAAACAGTGGGCATTGCTCACACCACGCTTTTGTGAAAAGCGAGACAAAATACTTTAACCTTTATAGTGAAATAATTCGAAATCGGTCTCGCCTGCCGCGTCAGAAACGCCTTATCTCGGCGTTTCAGGTGCCGCTCTGGCGAGACTGCTTCTCATTTATTTCACTATATTAGGCGGAAGCTAATCCCCACTTAAAACATATCCAAATGCCAAAGTTTTTTTGCTTCTTTTTTTCAAAAAAAGAAGTGGGTGGGCGCAAGGCCCACGGTCTTATTTTATCTCTTATTCAACAAAAACCCAAACAGCGCGCCACATAGCCCGCCCACTATATGCGTCAGGTATGCTACATTATTGTCCAGTGTTACGCTGGATACTACTTCGCGGCCGAGGAAAACTACTACTGCCAGGATTAGGGTAAGGGGGATTTTGCCGCGTTTCAGGTTGGTAAACGAGCCTACCAGGATGAATGTGAACACAATCCCGCTGGCACCAAGCTTGGCATATGGCGACACGGCCATATGCAGCACCCCGGTTACTAGGGCGGTTACAATCATCATAGTTATTATGTTCTTGCCGCCGTATTTTTCTTCCAGCATTGGGCCTATTAGTAGGATAATAACGAAATTGTTGAAAAAATGTGCAAGGTTGGCATGGCCTAGGGCATGAAGAAACACGCGCAGGTACATAAGCGGGTCGCTAAAGGGCGCGCGGTATACAGAAAAAAGCAGCGCATTGCTGTTGTCATTTGTAAGCCGGGCAAGCCCAAGCACCGCCAAAGATAGCAGCGAAAAACTTAGCACCACCGGGGCATTGTACTGGATTTTTTTAAGTGGGTTCATGGCTGTCACTTCCTATTTGATGGATAAAGTTTAAAATAAAACTACAAGAATGTGGTTGCTTCAGAAGAAGCCAATGGTCGAAAGTGAAACTTTTCGAAAGAAGTCATTTAGTTCACCATGAATGATTATACCACTAAATGGAATGCGGCTTCATGAATACTTATTCACTCAAGGGTTGACACAGCTAAAAATGGGTGTATAATTATGCGATATTCGTGCAAGACATTTTCTTATATTTTGGAGGTGAGGCTGGGTGAGGGATTTAGGTATTTCGTGGGAAGCGTTTCAGGCTTCTATCTCTGCCGGGCGTTTAGATATGCTTATGGACGGCTTCTGGGTAACGATTCAAATATCGCTTGGGGCTATTCTGTTGGGGTTGCTTATAGGTGCAGTTGTGGCATTGTTCAAGATGTCTCGCAGTAGGATTTTGAAGGCGATTGCATTTTTGTACTTAGGTTTGATAAGAGGTACGCCCTCGGTTACGCAAATTCTTTTGATAAACGCTATAATGTTTGCGGGCTTTAGGGGCAACCGAGTGTGGATTGGTATTGTGGCGCTGGGCATAAACAGCGGCGCGTATGTTGCAGAGATTATCCGTGCGGGTATCATGTCTGTAGACAAGGGCCAGCGCGAAGCGGGGCTTTCCCTGGGTTTTAACCGTTTTCAGACCATGCGCTACATTATAATGCCGCAGGCGATTAAAAACATTATCCCAACTTTTGTTAACGAGTTTATTGTACTTATTAAAGAAACCGCCATCGTTGGCTTTGCGGCAGTGTCTGACCTTACTCGTATCGCGACCCAGATTACCGCAAGAACATTTGACATCATGCCGCTTTTGGTAAGTGCCATCATGTACCTGGCGCTAATATCTGTGCTAACGTTGCTTCTTAGCCTTTTGGAAAAACGATTGCGGGCGGGGGATGCAGATGCGTAAAACAATAAATGGAGGGGCGAACCTATGATTCTAGTAAAAGATTTGCATGTAAGCTTTGGTAAGCTCCATGTTCTAAAAGGGATAAGCGAGGAAGTGGCCAAGGGCGAGAAGGTAGTAGTTATCGGACCTTCAGGCTCTGGTAAATCTACATTCCTGCGGTCGCTAAATTTGCTAGAGAGGCCTTCTAAGGGCGAGATATTTTTTAATGGCGAAAGCATCACCAGCCGCAAGACGAATATAAATATCGTGCGGCAGAAGATGAGCATGGTTTTCCAGCAATTTCACCTGTTTCCGCACCTTACAGTAATGGAAAACATCACCATAGGCCCGCGGAAAATAAAAGGCCTATCTACAGAATACGCAGAACAACAAGCCCACGAGCTTCTGGTAAAAGTAGGCCTAAGCGACAAAGAGCTGGTTTACCCAAGCAAGTTATCCGGCGGCCAAAAGCAGCGCGTAGCAATAGCCCGCGCACTGGCTATGGAGCCAGATGTAATCCTCTTCGACGAGCCAACATCTGCCCTAGACCCAGAAATGGTAGGCGAGGTGCTGGTGGTAATGCGAGAACTAGCCCACGAAGGCATGACCATGATAGTGGTAACCCACGAAATGGGCTTCGCCAAAGAAGTAGGCTCTCGGGTGCTTTTTATGGACGAAGGCATAATCGTAGAGCAAGGTAAGCCAGCCGAACTGTTCGACAACCCGCAGCACGAGCGAACAAAGTCGTTCTTGAATAAAATTTTACATTAACTCCCTACGGGAATTTCTGAAGAGGCCTATTAGACTTCTTTCGAAACCACGTTTTTTGTGATTTCATAGTAACTTTATTGATGTTTTGGTGTGAAGATGCAAAACTGCCCGGGCTCTGCCCCGGCACCCACTTCTTTTGATAAGGTTCGCTTCGCGGACCAGGCAAAATCTGCCGCCCGATTTCTTTGGGTTATATTCGAAAAAAGAAGCAAAAAACTTTAATTTTTTGGGGAAAACAGCTTTACACCTTGGCATATACTTAACAAATGGGCATTGCCCTAGTAAATGGAGGAGATTTTTTATGAAGAAGATTTCAGTTTTGGTATTGCTGTTGGCGTTTACTGTTGCGCTGGCTACCAGCTGCGGTAACAACGATGACGGCGAGAGACGTACTTTGGTAATGGGTACATCTGCCGGGTTTTTCCCCTTTGAGTTTATTGCAGATGAAGGCCGTGGCGTAATAGGGCAGTATGCCGGCATTGACGTGTCGCTAGTGGCCAGGATTGCAGATGAACTGGGCTTTGATGTTGTGATTCAAGACCAAGAGTTTGCTGGGCTTATCCTTGCGCTGCAAAACCGCAGCATAGACTTTATTGCCGCCGCCATGACAATCCGCCCAGACCGGGCAGAAGTGGTAAACTTTACAATCCCTTACTTTAACGCTGGCCAATATATAATAGTTCGCGCAGATAACAATGCAGTTAACTCTGTGGCAGATTTAGAAGGCCTTATTGTGGGCGTGCAAATGGGCACAACCGGCGATATCGCTATCACAGACGGCCATAACGACGGTGTTGTAGTTTTTGGCGAAGTTGCTGTGTACAACCAGCCAGTACCAGGCGTGCTTGACGTATTAAGCGGCAGCATAGACGCATTTGTGGTAGATGCTCCTGTAGCCCGCGGCTTCTTGGCCAACCACCCAGGCGACCTGCGTATATTCTCAGACCCTAACGGTTTCTTTGGCCCAGAGCAGTTTGGCATGGCTTTCCATCAAGATGATACAGAATTGCTGGCACAGTTTAACGAAGTGCTGGGAAGGCTGATTGCTGAAGGGTTTATAGATTATTTGTATGAGTATTATAACCGTGAATTTGAAGCACCAGCAGAATAAGAATTGATATAAAAAATAGCGCCCGTAAGGGCGCTTTTTTTGGAAAAATGGTACCGTATGGTACCATTTTTCATGCAAAAAACGAACTTTTTACTCAACTCCCATATATGCCAAAACTAAAAAAACCTAAAATAAGGGCTTTTCTCAAAATTATAGTGAAATAATTCGAAACCGGTCTTGTCTGTCGCGGCAAAAACTTGTGTAAAGCTTTTATTGTCTGCAAGGCTTTTTTAGCGTTCTTCCAATGCTATAACATTAAGACGCATGAAGTAGCGACCAGTCGCTTCCACATAAAATTCTTCCAAAATACCAGTAACTTCAACCCATGTTTCATCATCAAGGCGATGGAAATTGTTTAAGTAGACTTCAAAAGCATATAAACCGCAACATCCTCCCTCAAGCCTTCCAATAAAGTATATAGTTTCGCCTTCCCAATATGAAGATAGAAACATTCCTTCGTAGCGAATGGTGCGGCCAATAAAATCATCCCGATTTGTTTGGATTTCTTGTATCTGTAAGGCAAAATCATAGTCTGTAATCTCGATAATATGATTGTTTGCGTAATCATTTTGATACGCTGTGGCTAAAAATGCAATATCTTCATCATTGCCAGAGCAACCGATCAACCATAGTAACAAGACTATTGAAACAATCATCAATGAACCACGTATATTTTTTGTCATCTAAACACCTCTATAGTTGTCAATTTACCGTACAAGCGGAAACTCTATTTCATGGCTGTGGACTCTGCAAGTTGCACGCCACGGAATAGGCAATATTAGAATATCATTTTCAATTTGCGACGAAACAGTATTGCTGCCGTGGGTGAAAGAAATTGTAGTCACGTTTTCACTCATATCTTCGGTAAATGTACCAGATATGTTAAAATTATGAAAAAGATGGGCATTAAAGCGACCATTTTCATACAATGTAACTGACTGACCGCCAGTAACAGCAAAAACACGGCTGTCTGGGCGCGTAACCATATAAGTAATAGCGGCGAAAATGGCAACCACAACAACGGAAGCGCACGCAGCCGTTATTGTTATTCTTTGTTTCTTCGCTCTTTTTTGAGCAGCTTCTCGCCGCTGTTTCTTTGTATTCATCTTAAAAAAGCCTCCTACACAATTATTTTTCTTAATATTCCGGCAACTGTCAAAAGAACAAACGCCGCAACATTTATTATAATAATCGTTGTTGCTGGCGGCAGTTCAAACAAGAGTGCGGTAAAAATACCAATGGGCGAACAAACCACGGCAATTATAACCGCACAAAAAATAACTCCTTTGTATGTTTTTGCAACCCGCATTGCTGAAAGTGCCGGGAAAATAATAAGTGATGCGGTAAGCAAAGACCCCAATAAGCTCATCGACAGCGCAATGACAACACCTGTGATTACCGACAGCAAAAGTTCGTAAACGATTGGTTTTTGCTCGGTTGCTTGCATAAACTCTGTATCGAAAGTAACCGCAAAAATTCGACGGTGGAAAAATAGATAGAAAGCGATAACTACAATGGTAATTAAAAGAGCCAACCATACTTCTTGAGGGCGAGCATTAAGCGTCACAAGGCGAGTGCCGCCAAAAAGTGTTTCGCTAACAGCTCGGTCTATGTTTCCACCACGGATAGAGAATGTGTTAATCACAAAATGTCCAATGGCTAATGCACCTACTGTAAGCATGGCAAGTGAAGCATCGCCGCTAACTTTTTTGAAACGGTTTCCAAACCCAACCAGCAAAATGGTTGCTACTACAGTTAAAGGCATTACCAATAGCATTGAATTTGTCATGTCAATGACAAGAGCGAACGCCATTCCCATGAACGCAACATTTGAAAGCCCAAATCCCATAAACGAGTAACGCTTCAATACGAGGGGAACACCTATTAGTGAAGTGCATATTGCCATCAATATTGAGGCGACCAGCGCATACTGTGTAAAAGGAAAACGTAACAGTTCGGACACACTCACCGTAAACGCCCCCTTTCAACATAATCATTAACCGCCCCAAAGTAAAAATCTTCATCCTCATCCGGCTTCCGATTTTTAAGTTCCAATATATGTGTGGCGTGTTTTTTTGCACTTTCGACATCATGTGTCACCATGATAATGGTGATTTTTTCGTCACGATTTATTTTGGTTAATAGCTCATAAAACTCCTTTGTGGCTTCCGGGTCAAGTCCTGCCGTTGGTTCATCCAAGATAATAGCATTTTTTGCGGCAACTAGCGCGCGTGCCAAAAGAATCCGTTGTTGTTGTCCGCCAGACAATTCACGAAAGCATTGGCTGAGAAAGGGAGTGACACCTGTTTTTTTAGATGCCCATGAAATCCGTTCCTTTTCTTCAGCATTGTTATACGGTCTGTACCATCTTCCTCTACTTAATGCACCCGAAGAAATAATTTCTTTAGCAGAAGCAGGAAAGTCATATCGAATAGAAGTTTGTTGAGGCAGATAGCCGATTTCATGCCTACGAACACTAAAATGTACAGTGCCGTAAATTGGTTTTTGAAGCCCCGATATTGTTTTAAGCAGGGTACTCTTACCTGCGCCGTTTTCGCCGACAATGCACAGATAAGAGCCACTTTCTATACTAAAACAAATATCATTTAAAATTGATTTTCCGTCATATCCGATGCAAAGGTCGGTGACTTCCAAAATGGATTTACTCATCGTAGTGCCACCCTCAATGCTTCAAGATTTTGCCGCATACCGCTAAGATATGTCGTACCCTGCTGTATGTGGTAGGTGCTGATGGTTTGAAAATCTTGCAGAGATACTATTGCAACATCACGCCCTGCCGCATTTGCTACAGACTCTGCAACGGAGTGATTATCAATAATCATGATCACATCCAGCTCAAGGTTGTTAAGAGCATTAACAAGTTCAGCCTGTCTTTGAAAACTTATCTCCGTTGCAGCAAAACAACCGTCAAATGCTGAAAAGAAGTTCAATTCATAATCAACGGTTAAGTACAGAAAAGGAAACCTGTCTATCATAAGAATTGTATCTCTAGGCGAAGTTTCAACCATTTCGATAAATTCGTTGTGTAGCACATACAACTCTGCGATGTAGGCTTCTGCATTAGCCATGTAGTAGCCTGCATTATTAGGGTCAAGCATAGTGATTTCTTCGGCGATACGCTCTACGAATCGCATGGCAAAAGGCAACGAGAGCCACACATGTTCATCATGAAACTCGCCGCTGCAACAATCTTCGCCGCCAATTTCACCTGGAATCACACCATCAATTGGGAACGCCAGCGTTTCATGTACGGTTAGCATCCGCATGACAGGTACATTGCGGCGGTATGCGTTCACAGGGTTTGTCATTGCGTTCAACACCCAATCGTCCGATTTACCACCAACCCACAAAAATAAATCGGATGCGCTGATTGCTGCGATGTCTTGGATTGATGGCGTGTAGAAATGCAAATCAACGCCACTTTCCAATAGGTATCGTACACCTATTCCATTCGGGTTACTGCCCAAAATCACCATTGTCCAGTCATACAGTGGAAATATAGTTGTAACGATGTTATCTGAGGAACTGATGTTTCCATCAGTTCCTTGATTGGCATCATTGCAACCAATAAGCAAAACACAAATGATTAACATACAAGTTAACAATGCTACAATTTTACTTTTAGTCACACCTATTCGCCCTCCACCAAAAACATCGTTCCGCAAGCTGCTAAAATCTCCCAGCCGTGAAAATGATTATCTAGGTCGGGCAGTTCTAAAGTAAAGAGGATGGAGTACCCGCTTCTTTCGTAATCATCTTCACGGGTGGGTGCTGTGATGGCGATGACATAAACCGTAAGTTCAGACAGAGTTTGTGCTGTTTCATTGTTTAACAAAAATGTGTATACATCATTATCATTGCGTAAGCTAACGAGTTCATCATGGTGTTGCCCAAGCGTTATGGCTTCACGCCCAATACCATTTTGAACCATACTGAACCAATGCCCATTTTCGGGATTCTGCCAAAGAACTAGAATTTCTTGCGGATTTGGGTAGGCGGCATGAGCATTTATCCGCACAGGGCGACCGTGGTCGAAGAAGCTGTATGCAAATGCTACAAGTCGAACCAGATGTTGTCCATCGCCGCCATATGCTACACGTAACGTAGCAGGGGCAGCTCCCCCTGCAATAAGTGCATTAGATGTAATTACAATGTCGTTAAGGTTATCGCCATCTCTGAATACATATTCCATCGTTTCATTACGGTGTAAATTATATGTGCCGTTCCACAACGAAATGGTATTGGTGTCCTTTTCAATTGAAACCGATGGACTAAACCAATCAGCAGTATTATCGCTACCGCTGCATCCTACTAAAACAAGACCCGCCATTAATGCGAGTATAAAAAGAAATGTGATTTTTTTCACTTTGAATCGCTCCTTTATAATTGAAATTTGAGTAGAGTTCTTCTGAAACTGCAAAAACGCAATTTCATAAGGTTCGCTTGGCGAACCCGGCACTTCGTGCCGCCCGGTTTCTTCCGGGTTACCTCAGAAGAAGCAAAAGATTGAAAATGTAACTTTTCCGAAACTCCCTACGGAAATTTCGGAAGAAGTCTAATGTTGGAAACTTCAAAGTCCTGTTTCAATTATTAAGGCGAACCTTTAATGATATAAGGTTTATGTAAGGTATATGGTGATAATCATAACATATAGCCAGAATTGCCAATGCTGGTGCAGATGCTGTTGAAAACTTGCTAACGGCATCATAATGCGCTGGTCTATTTTTCATATAACCTAAGTTTTGGCAAATAGTACAGCATTGTCTTGTGCCATCGCAATCATCCTCATGTTCTTCATCATGGCAGATATGCGTGTGGTTATCCATAGCATAGGCAAGCACCGCAGAGGATATAAAAGGCATGGTTAGGCACAGCACCAATACAAATGATACCACAATTATGATTTTAGAATTGCGTAGCATCATGACAGTGAAACCTCCCTTGCCTGAAAAGCCATCTTTAATAAAAATCCGATACAAATCATTCTTAATTCTAACATGGTTTACCGCTTTATTACTACCCTATAGTGAAATAAATGAGAAACGGTCTCGCCCAAGTGGCACCTGAAACGCCGAGACAAGGCGTTTCAGGCGTTTTTTGCAATTCAGAAGAACTCTACTATAACTATTTCAATTTCTCCATGACAATCAGATGCCATTCTAAGTGCTTAATAGTTGACCGTCACGTATTTCAAACAACAATTCAGCTTGGCTAGCTATTTCGCTGCTATGAGTGACAAATATAATGGTTTTTCCTGCTTTATGAATGTTAAAAATGTGTTCCATTACTTCTTTCTCTGATTGGGTATCAAGATTTCCAGTAGGCTCATCCATCAAAAGAATTGGCGGGTCGTTTGCTAAAGCTCTTGCAATCGCTACTCGCTGCATTTGCCCTCCAGACAATTCCGACGGTTTAGAGTTTGCCTTATCCGAAAGACCAACCAATTCCAAAAGTTCCAGTGCTCGTTTGTTGGCATCTTTTCGTTTGTTCTTCCCAAACATCATAACTGTTTGAATATTTTCTTTCGCTGTTAAATTCTCTAGCAGATTGAAAAATTGAAATACAAACCCGATTTTTTCACCTCTAACCTCCGACAGTTTACTATCACTTAATAATGAGATATCAACTCCGTCAATTAGCACACTTCCACTTGTAGGCTTATCTAAACCGCCTATAAGCTGTAAAAGGGTGCTTTTGCCATGCCCTGATTGGCCGACAATACAACTAAATGAACCTCTTGGTATTTTTAGGCTAACACCTCTTAATGCATGAGTTTTTACTTTGTTACCGTATACCTTTTCCAAATTTTCTACTTGAATAATATAATCAGACATTTCTAATCGCCTCCATTGGAGTTAATTTTGAGGCTCGCCATGCGGGGTAGAGTCCCGATATGATGGATATCAGCACCGACAGCCCTAACACACTAAGCATCAAGGATACCGACAGCGAAACCGCAACATCAGGAGTCCCCATTACATCCATAAATTGATTCTGTCCGATTATTGGTGCGGCAAGATACGACACCACATACCCGACACCAAGCCCGGTTAAGCCGCCGAGTAACCCATACAAACCCGATTCCAACACGAAAATTGTGAAAATAGTACTACTCTTACTGCCCATAGCACGTAAAATACCAATTTCCCTTCGGCGCTCGTAGATGGCGGTCATCATGGTATTGATAATCCCGAACGCAGCGGCAAGCAAAGCAACCGCTGCAATCATCTGTAAAGTAATGTTTACTGAGCCAAGAATACCAAGCACCGAGCCAAGCAGTTCGTCGTCGGTCATCACCGTCACGTTAGCAATGTCCAAAATAGCGGCTTTGTATTGCTCTATCTGCGTAACATCATCAACCGTGATGGCGATGAAAGACACGTACTCTCCTGTATCGTATGTATCTTGCAGCACACTAAGCGGCATAAATACTGTAATGTCGTCATTAGTGCCAGTGCTAGCTAAAATTGCTGCAATCGGGAAGTCAACACCACGAAATGTTAATATGTCGCCAATTTCAAGGTTAAAACTAAACGCTGTGCGATAGCCAACTACGACACTATAATCGCCATTACGAAAAAATGTCCCTGCTTGAATTTGCCATTCTCGGTGTGTTTTCATTTCGTCGGGCAAAATCCCGTTAAGGCTGACAATTGCACCATGAATAGACGCGCCCATCGTAAGGTGCGGCACAGCACTTGTTACACCATCAATGGCGGAGATTTGGTTAAACACATCCATAGGGATTGCTTCCGGCACATCATCGCCTGCCAGCAGCGACATAAGTACAAATGGGCAGTTAGTCCGTGACGTAATAACTAAATCTGCGCCCATCGCATTGGCCTGTTGTGTCACTTCAGAGCGCAAATTGTCACTCATGGATAATAACGCCACAAATGATGCCATACCAATGGTCATACCTAAAAGGGTAAAAATAAATCTACCCCTACGCCGTAATAGGTTTTTAGATACAAGTTTAAGTATATTCATACAATCACTCCGCCAGCTCAAATTTTGTAGAGGTTATTGAAAATCCGCCGCCACAACATGGACGATTCTCAACAAGCTCTCCGTCGACAATAATTTTATCGCCAACTTGCGGAAATGCTTGACTTCCTCGAAAATCAACAGTGACTTCAAATGTGTTCGATTCATTCTTCAACACAAATTCACGAGAGCCCACACTGCTTACCATGCCAGTAATGGTTATTTCGCCTAAATATGCACGGGGATTATCTTGGATTTGCTCAATTGTAAAAGCACCGCCAGCGGGGTTACTTTCGTTTTGTGTAGCAGACCCATTGCCACCACAGGCAGATATGGCAAATATGAGTACAAGGGTAATGCATAGGACATAACATGCTTTCGATTTTTTCATCGCAATACCTCATTCAACGCTTTCTATGGAAATTATATCTGGGAAATCTCACAAATCTCTCAAGGTTTCAAAATAAAATTTTACGGTTGCCTTTGCTCCATTAGAATAGCTCTGTAAAGTTAAATTGCTGCCGTGCTTTTTACATGATAGGTGGTTTATATCGCCACATACCAAAATTCTGCGTTGCTGGTTTATTGGTATCACGCAAAATGGAGCAGCACCTTTTTTGAGGATAGCAGAAGAAAATCCAGTTTCATCATTAGAAACACTGGCAATAATCTTTTTCAAATATAACCCGAAACAAATCTGGCAACGCGGAGCAAACCTTATGAAAAGTTTTTGGAGGTGTGGTTGGCTTGTCGTACGCTACTCGTCATGCTCGCCTCTGTATCCCTGGCGAATCCTGATACGGTTTCACACATTAAACCGTATCAGCAGCACATCCCCATCCTGCACCACATATTCCTTGCCTTCGATTCGCACTAGGCCTTTTTCTTTTGCGGCACTGTACGTGCCAGATTCCATTAGGTCTGTGTAGGAGACTACTTCTGCGCGTATGAAGCCACGTTCTAGGTCTGTGTGGATTTTCCCGGCGGCCTGTGGGGCTTTAGAATTGCGGCGCACTGTCCAGGCGCGCACTTCTTTTGGGCCGGCGGTTAGGAAGCTGACTAGGCCCAGTAGCTCGTATCCTGCGGCTATTAGGCGGTCTAGGCCGCTTTGGGCTATGCCTAGGTCTTCTAAGAACATAGCTTTTTCTTCAGGGTCTAGGGTGGCTATCTCGGCCTCTAGCTTAGCGCAGGATTTATAAAGGGCTGCACCGTCGGCCTTTGCGAAGGCTTCTAGCTTCTCGTAAGGCGAGCCTTTGATGGTTTCGTTAATCTCGTCTTCGGCTACGTTTGCGGCGTAAATCATGGGCTTTTGGGTGATTAGAGTTAGGCTTTCTACTAGCTTTATGTCATCTGGGTCTTCCCAGGGTAGGTTGCGGGCGGGTTTGCCTGCTTCTAGGGCGGCCTTTATTGCTGTTAGAATTTCTTCCTCGCGCTTGTAGGCCTTGTCTGTACGGGCGATTTTTTCTACCTTTGCCAGGCGGCGGTCAACCATTTCTAGGTCTGAAAAAACCAGCTCTAGGTTAACTATGTCTATATCCCGCACGGGGTCAATATTTTCATACACATGTGTCACGTTTTCGTCTGAAAAACAGCGGACCACATGCACCAGCGCGTCTACCTCGCGTATATTGGACAAAAACTGGTTGCCCATGCCCTCGCCCTGGCTAGCGCCCTTGATAAGCCCAGCAATATCCACCATTTCCACAGTAGCCGGCACAACAGATTTCGCATTGTAAATAGAATTTAACCCATCCAGCCGCGAATCTGGTACGGGTACACGCCCAATATTAGGCTCAATTGTACAAAACGGATAATTGCTAGCCTCTGCGGCCTTTTGCATTACCGCGCTAAAAAGTGTGCTTTTGCCTGCGTTTGGCAGGCCTACTATGCCTAGTTTCATGTAAAATCTCCTTTTATTTAAAACCGCTAGAGGCTTTGCCCATGGTGCAGGGCAAGCAGGACGCGCAGCGTCCGACAAGCCAGTCACACACCCGCCCGCTGTTCACAATGTTCGCTTCGCGAACCAGGCACGACCTGCCGCCCGATTTCTTTCGGGTGATATTTGAAAAAAAGTGGGCAAAAACTTTAATGTTATACTAATCTCAAATCAAAATAACGAAATGGGGCGGCATCCTAATTTGGGCGAGCTTGCCGCGAACAATGAGGCGATTTTAATCGAGATTGGTATTAACAGGGCGTAGGGTGGTGCAATACGGTTTTTATTGTTGGATTGTATTCCGCCGAGGATTATACCATTTTATTTCACCTGGAACAAATCTAAGAAAATTTCGTTTACATAGTTGGTGATAATATGAATTGTGAAAAGATTAAAGAATTGTTTTCTGAGTACCACGATGGCGAACTGGCCGAGGCCGTGGATGTTGCCGCGCATTTAAGCGGCTGCGAAGCCTGTGCTAGGGAATACGAATTTTTTCGCAAAATGATAGAAGATATACAAAACTTACCAGTACCCACACCACCGTCTGGGTTTCATGATATGTTGATGGGGCGTGTGCGCCAGGAAAGGCGAAAAAGGCGTGGATTTTTCATGCCTTATTTAACTGCTGCAGCCTCAATTGTGCTATTGATAGGGCTATGGGCTACATTTTTACCCATGCAAGACACAGCCATAGAGCCACCAAGCTACAACGGATACGAGGCAGGCCAGCCAGAATATCCAATACCCATAATGCGCTTAGATATGCCAATAGCAATAATCCATAATGAACCAGACCAAGAAGACAGCCGCATAAACTGGCTGCCCCCAGCCATCGCCACAATAGGCCTGCTAGGTATAGGCGTAAGTATAGTAATAGCGAGGCCATGGGGCTTTGCAAAATCATCCAAAGATTAAGGTAGATTTCTATTTTCAATCTTTTGCTCGTTCTTAAATCACGTTTTTTTGTGATTTTAGAAGAACTCGAGTGAAAGGAATCGGGCAACGCTTGGGAAGTGCTGGCGGCAAAGCCCCTGGCTGCCTTAAAACTAAGAGGTGACAACTTGGCATTTGACGGAACAACCCTAGCAGGGGTTATATATGAGCTTAACCAGACTATTCTGGAGGGGCGGGTGGATAAAATTTCCCAGCCCGAGGCAGATGAGGTTTTGGTGAATATCCGTAGCGGCGGTAAGAATTATAAGCTGTTGCTTACGGCCAATTCTAGCGCGCCGCGGCTTGGGCTTACTGCCCAAAGCAAGGTTGCGCCGCTTAAAGCGCCTATGTTTTGTATGGTGCTACGTAAGCATATAAGTGGCGGGCGGGTTGTTAGCATCCGGCAGCCAGATTTCGAGCGGATTGTGGAAATTGGCATAGACGCCCTAGACGAAATGGGCGACCGCAGCATAAAGACGCTGGTGGTGGAGATAATGGGCAAGCATAGCAATATTATTCTGCTAGACGCCACGGGCCGGGTGCTGGATGCTATAAAGCATGTGCCGTTGTCTGTAAGCTCTGTTCGGCCGGTTATGCCAGGTAGCCAATACAGCCGCCCACCTGGCAAGGCCAACCCGCTAGAGGCCGCCGCCGGTACATGGCAGCATTTTAGTGAGGCCATAACTGCCCCCAGCGAAAAATCCCAGCCAAGTGGCATCCAACAGGCGATTTATCAGCGGTACAGCGGTATAAGCCCCATCTTAGCGGCAGAAATATGTGCCAGGGCAAATATGCCGCCAGGCCAGCATGTTAACATGCCAGAGGCTTTCTTTCAGCTACATAAGGCCTTCGCGGAAGTGATGGACAGCGTAAAAGCTGGGGATTTTAGTTTCAATATATACCAAGATGAGGCTGGCCGGGCGGTGGATATCGCCGCGCTGCCCCTTGGGGTGTACAGCGGGCTTACTGCGGTGGCCTACGAATCTGCCTCTGCAATGCTGGAGGATTTTTATATTAAGCGTGATTTGGGCTACAGAATTGCCCAAAAAACAGCGGATTTGCGCAAGCTGATAACCATTCACCTAGAGCGCTGCCAGAAAAAGTCCTTCATGTTTGAGCGGACGCTAGAAGAAATAAAAAACCGCGACAGCCTGCGAATAAAAGGCGAGCTGCTAACGGCTTATTTGCATATGGTGGAAAAAGGCGCGGCCAGCTTCACAGCCGAGAACTATTACGATGGAACGCAGCTTGAAATCCCTTTGGATTCCACTTTGACCCCGGCCGAGAATTCCCAAAAATACTTCAAAAAATACAACAAGCAAAAACGCACCCACGACGCGCTGCAAACCCAAATAGCTACCAACAACGATGATAAAATGTACTTAACAAGCCTGCTAGTAGCCATGGAAACCATCACAGACGAGGCAGATATAGCCGAAATCCGTGCAGAACTGGCAGAGCAGGGCTTTGCAAAGGCAAAGCACCGCAGCGGCAAGAACAAAAAACAAGAGCAAAAATCTAAACCGCTGAAATTCACCTCCAGCGACGGTTATGACATATATGTAGGCAAAAACAACACCCAAAATGACCATCTAACGCTAAAGTTTGCAAATACCACGGATATTTGGCTGCACACCAAAGATATTGCCGGGTCCCATGTGATAATAAAACTAGACGGCAAAGGCGAGCCGCCTGAGGCCACCATAATGGAAGCCGCAAATTTGGCAGCGTACCACAGTCGCGCCAAGGATTCGTCCAATGTGCCTGTGGATTACGTAGCCCGCCGTAATGTAAAGAAACCCAGCGGCGCAAAGCCTGGGTTTGTGATATACGAGGGGCATAGGACGGTGTATGTGACGCCGGTAGAGCCTGGGTGAGCACAGGGTTAAAGAGTTTTCTGTAGAAGTGATAAAGGAAATCGGTTACTATGTTTATAGGCTGATAGGCTCGAGAACTGGTAACACATTTTATGTTGGAAAAGGCAAGGAAAATATGGTTTTTGCACATGTCACAGACGTTATAGTATAGTGAATTAACTTCAAAATTGTCCAAGGCGAAGCCTTGAGCAATTTTGAAGTTACATGAACGCCCTGCACCGACGCAGCGAAGCGTAGGAGGTGCAGTCAGACAGCGTTAGCTGGCTGA
>Ga0123355_10005085_pt1 | contig 19165 bp, 8 predicted proteins | sample TergutEmb28metaG_3_FD_89872 | JGI IMG/M metagenome (GOLD analysis project Ga0123355, IMG submission 89872) | Embiratermes neotenicus P1 segment gut microbial communities from Petit-Saut dam, French Guiana - Emb289 P1 | ecosystem: Host-associated > Arthropoda: Insects > Digestive system > Gut ... | reverse complement strand
ATTCGTCTTCTTGGAACCGTTCTTTTACAGTTTAAAATTTAAATGACGATTTGTCCTTGTGACAGACGCTTTGCTTATAGCTGAATAATGTAATTCCTAAGAATGAGTTTATGATAAAAAAAATTCTCATAGATACGCCCGCGAACATTACGTAAGTAACTAATTTAAAAAACTTCCCCCGTTGCTACGCAAATCACACATTGTTCCAAATGGAAACATATTAAAAGAACTCACAATTACCACCCAACCTTCGCGCATCTCCACACAATTGACTGCTCTTCTTACGTCTGACAAATTAAACACTTTGTATTTTGGAATTTGAGTTATCCTATAGCTTTTAATACAATGATATAGGCTCTTAAAAATACTACAATTTTTAGATACAAAACTGCAATGTTATCCTTGCTAGACGGGAATAGAACCAGGAATATCCCAACAGAAATTATCGTTTTATTATATTTTAGAAACTCGTATGAAGTAGGATTCCTTTTCTGGTTCACTGACAGACAGAAAAACGAAATGGCGTGTTTTCAGAGCTGAAGACCCCATAACCTGTGCAACAATCATAATTGCCTTTCTTGCTTATTACAAAGAAGACCATGTCATAGTCGCTCAGCTGGTCAGTAAGTCCATTGCTCTTTAAAAACACAGAGATTCATTGCTGTATTCACAACACCGAGTCAAGTCCGTGGCCTTGTGTAAAACTTTATGTAGGCCTAAGCCAGTTTGTACGGTGAGTTGTTGTTCAATCCCGACTATACTTCCCGCTGGATACTCATTTTCGGTTCAGTACATTCACCATTACCCCCTGCATCTGGAGGTCGTCTTCTCCGTCCGCAACTTGAGGGCGCTGCACGCTGTGATTTTAAAGGACTCGCTTAAGATATCCCAAAGTTAACCAACTGCTCAGCCAAATACAAATTTCGTTATGGAGACGCACAATATAATTTTAATGCCTCTTGTCGCGGAACAAGGGTGATGATGATAGTCAGTAACAAGCTTGATTTCAGGCTTCCGAAGCGAAGTAGATGTGAACTGCGCTCTTCTGGGGCTTTGACACGGCGAGTGGTCAGTCTTATATTCGGGGGTCAAGAATCTTTAATTCAAGAATCTTGGAATCTTTACCCCTGAAGATGGGACCGATAAGTTGTCCCGAAACGTCGGTAAGGAATTAAGACTACACGCTGCGTAATAGCCCAGAAAAGCACAGTTCTCAGGCAGTAAGAAGACGCCAGATGCATTAATTCGTAATCGAAGAAAGTTACACCTTCCTGTACTATGGCCTAATTACTTGAAAGGACGCCGAACTTCCAAAATTTAAAAAGGTAAAGCCTTCACATCCGACTTCACAACACTGTGCCTAATTCTGTCCTAATGTTTATCCGATCTTGATCAACTAATTGATCCCGTGTTACCCGCATGCAAGAAAATCTTGCGGTATTTGTCACCCCATTTGCAGAACGCAGCGTTCGCCACCAGCGGCACAACTCCACTTCCTTCACTGACGCCCCGCAGAGCCTCAGTTTGCTCTTTCTTCAATCGTCTCTTCGCACAAGCAAGTCATGACATTTCCTTTCACCTGCCGTTTTATATATTTCTCACCTCTTACGATAACCTATTTCCCTTTATTTTACGTCTCTGTTCAAATGTTTTTCCGGGCTTTTTATTTTTATTTTGTTCTCCCTCTTCTTTTCTCAAAGACGGGCATATACAGTGAATGTGTGGAGATTACGGACCTTGCCGTATGAATGTGCCAATGGCTGAAAGAAGTTTGGGGCTGGAGAGGTCGCATTCTCTCTCCCTTTTCCACTTCCAGTCTATCTTTGCCGGCGCCAGCAGAAGCAGTACTGACGCTCTTGTGGGTGATGGTGACAAGAGTGGAAGAGTGAGAGAGGAAGGGGGTGGGGTAAGTAAGAGAAAAGTTCGAAGAGATTTGGTCGAGAAAAGTGTGTTGAAAAGGATTTTCAGGCGAAAGTTACAGAGCTGGAAAGTGTGGATGAAACAGGAATGAGGAAGGGTTTAGAACGGGATTGGGGGCACGAAAATGGGTGTTAGGGTCGTGGAAAGATGGCTGGAGAGACAGGCCGGGAATCCCATGTATGGGCCACCGCAAAAGATCAGACGTCGTGCACAAGACAATTTTTTCTTCTGGATTTGCGTTGAGGTTGTGTGCTTTTGTCTCTTCATGTAAAATGAACTACATACATTATTCAAAAGCAAACTTTGTTCTTGCTGTAATTTGTACTATAGGGAATGGAGATTCGACAGTAGACAGAGCTTATTATAGAGCGTAAAACATTTTAAAAGGGGTAAATTGTGTAAGCATTCCTAGCGATGAAGAGTGGAACGTCAATTCTACGATTATTTGAAAGTAAATCAAGCCTTTACCGCAAAAAAATTTGTTATTTTTCAGAAGTCTATGCCTCACACGTTATCTAAACAGGAGTATACTCGACATTGGTGACATATATTACGTAGAAAATCGGTAAAATCTGATTATCAAAAGACAGGAAAGAGCAGTCTGACTAAAAGGAATCTTATTTACAGATGTAATGTTCTTATTATAATGTCAATATAAGGCAGTTGATGTGTGGAAAATTAAATGTTTTTCAGGACTGTTGATATTCGTAGCATGTTTGTAGTACCGGAGAAGTCCGGTGGCAGCCAGGCTACTTCATGTTTCAACTGACGTCTTCTTGATTGTCAAGATGTTAAAATTTTCTTTATAATTAATATAATTTACTGTCTGATAATTAATTAGTATCCTTAAGTGGCAAGGTGGCGTGTTGTTAAAGATTTCTACAGGAAAGTGTCTATGTCACAATAGTGTATGAACACTGCAACAGAAGGCAGGAACAATTCCACTTACACGTTGCACTCTGAAGTCATCTGCTTTTAACAAATTTAGGACAGTTCTGTTGCGATATCTCCTAAGAATGAATCTGAATCATATTCCTAAAATGTTAGCAAAGGGGAAAAAGAAAATAAGATTCGGACACGATGAGTAAACCACTCTTAAAATTGTTCAAGAAGTGATTCTGTGACAATGACATTCTGCTCCACGACAGGCTATAAATATTGTACATTGTGTCTCAATTTATAGAGCCACTTCCTGGATGCACATGTATTTACATCAGATGAAAACACAACTGTAATAATTGTAGTCTTTATTCCTCGCAGCTGGATTATATGCACATAATAGCCGTGAATGTTCCTTAAGGTATCTATTTTGTATAACTTAGAAGGCGTTTAAGATGAAGATAAGCTAAATTTCACCCTAGAACAGGCCATGAAGACCCAAGGGGGAGTAGAGGTATAGCTGTACTCTTTTGTTGACCTCAGCGCTACATGGGTGTGTGTGGACAACGCCACGCCCCGGCCGCTTGATCCCCGGGAAAGAGACCCGGTACCCATTTTATAGGAGGCTGGTTGGGCTATAGAGGCGGTATGGACGGGTTCGAAAAACTTCGCCCCTACCGGGATCTGATACCAGGAACGTCCATCCCGCAGCGAATCGCTATACCGACTGTGCCACCCCAGCCCACTTGAGATACACGAGCCGTATACAAGCCCACCAGAACAGTGTTAGAGAAAGCAAATTCCAATACGAACAGCATGGAAAACCTGAGGAAAGTGAAACTGATATTCAGTCTTCTGCCATACGTTTTGGAGGTTGTCGTAGTCAGTTGTTGCACAGGTCTCTATAATCTTGTCTTGAGATCTTGTAGTGTATTTGGCAGTGATGTACACAGACACTGCCCTTAAACCCACCGCATAAAGTACACAGGTGTGAGATCTGATTATCTCGAGGGCCATTCCACAAAACGTTTATACGAACCAAGAATCGATAATCTACCCGGTGGACCCTTGCTTACTTATGCCTAAACTGTTCCTGCAGTGTCGTAACAGATTTCGTTTCATGAAAAGCTGACACAAGCCGTTTAGTGTTACTGACAAATGTGGCTCTATCTAGCGGCAAAAATATGCACTAGGCTGGATCATTGGGCTAAATTAAAGTTCCCGGGTTTAATCTTCCTAGCTGATGTACATTTTACGTGGCCCCTATGTAATAGAAGGTTCGATTTATAAAGATCATATACGGATATTCCATAGAGTTGGAACAGTGTGAGCAGGAAGCTGGGTGAGCCGGTCTGGGCTCACTGTGGAAAAGAATGAGCGCTTGCGCCTGCCGAGAATCGAACTACGATTCCACGGCCGACCAGACCGTATCCCACTCACTACACCGATCATTCTGTCCCGGCTCACTGCAGCGCAAATACAGCAGACAATTTTATACATCTGTACAGTAGCATCAACAAAAGATGCAATTGACGTACAACGTAATATTGAGACGCGTTCGTGCAACCATTGTTGCAGTGGAAAAGCAGTAAGTCTTACACATTCCTAGTATGTGCTTGTAGCGTTAAGTATCCAGGATATAATTAACATGCCCTACAATATTTGTCCACATTACCTCATAAACAGCACGATTTTCGAAAAAAAAAAGTTAATGAACACAAAATGTGTGTTTTGATTTTCTCTACAACATTTGTCTGAAACATTTTCATTATAAGAAGAATGAAGCGAGATGTGATCAAAGATCTATATTTGTCTTAATGAGAAGTACCCCTTATCCTTTTCAGGTTTTAATGAAATTTGAATTTTCTCGACAGATTTTCGAAAAATACTGAAAGAAAATCCGTCCAGTTGGAGCCAAGTTGTACCATGCGGACGGACGGATAGACAGACATGACGAAGCTAATAGTCGCTTTTCGAAATTTTGCGAAAGCGCCTGAAAACTAAATTTTGTCAGTTGTTCTGAAAAGCGTTTAACAGAAATAATGACATAGTCCATTGAAGTGTGTTCCCAGTACGCATCTGTAACGACCGTTTCATCTATACATACAGATGTATTTAGATAGGGATAAAAAATGTTTGCAATCGGCATGAATAAAATATGAATTCTTGTTCCATTGTCCGGGGTATTCCTATAAAAGACGGTAAAATCATAATTTTAAGTGCCAGAGGTGATGGAAAAGATACGACAACGTAATGGGATGGAACGTGCATAGTTTTTAAGATAATACTATTATTTGGTCTATGTGTTCGAGAGAAGTGATGTAGAAAACCCCTTGAGCATATATCTCACTGGTATGTCTGTTTTATCAACCTTGCTACGCTTTTCCCGCAATTTGGACAGCTAATGTAAATACAGCACTTTTCAGCGTTCTATGTTTATTGTTACATGACTCATTTAATATTCGATGCCTGGTAAATTTTAGCCGTTGTTTGAAGTGCCCGGATGTACGAAATGACACTCTCAGTTAAATATTCTCTTTATGTTAGGACACTGGAACGCAAACAGAGTACATACTCGACTATAAAACTCTGAAATATATATGAGGAACTAAAGAAGGCTCATTCTTCAAATTTCTCTTCGTCCTATTTACTTTGTTTTTAGAGCAAAGATAGTAGAACTTAGGGCGTGCCAATGTTGTGTATTCTGGAAATGTAGCTTTTATGTCAGTCTAAATGTAAAACAAACGAATATTGAAATAAAATTTACGTACTGCTTAAGTCCGTGGTACAAGTGCCTTGTCAGGAGAGGTTTAGTTATCCGGATTGCAAATAAATCTCTGTTTCCGCGAAATAAAATATTCTATTTGGTACTATTCTCTTCACGAAAGCCGACCATTAGCCCCAAATTTTGGAAAAATTAAATCCACAACACATGTCCACATAAGGATTGTAGAAAATAAAATTTAATACCGCCTTTCCATCTATATTCAGCACCCGCAAGCAAACTCTGTCCTTCACATTTCCCAATAAAATTGTTATGCAAATTTCTCGTTCTCTTCCATTCATGCTACGTGTTTCGACAATCCAATCTCCTCGATTCAATCAGTCCAGTGAACTAGATGTTAAATCAAGGTTACAAAACTGCGTGGTGTGTGCTTTCGACAGCACGATAACGTACTTAAATATGACATAATACCAAAGAATTGTATGAATAAGCCTGTGCAGTAGGAAAGAAAGCTTTACGATATTTACTTCGAAATCCTATTAATTTGGCTGACTGTACAGTAGTAAACAAGACTTTATACGTTCAGTTCTCAACGATTTTGTTAAAATTATTTGTCAAAAATAAATTTTGGCTCGTATCGATCCACTGCAATCCCCAATTTCCAGTAAAGATCACAGAGCCCTGATTACGCTGATATAAGGACGTAACTTACCAAACGTTTGCACGCCGTAAGCTATGCTTCTTAATATTGTGTACTGACAAAACTCAAGGAGCAAATTGTTTATGTCTGTGAAATGTAAAACCTGTACTGTATAATTTTAAACAATGGGATGTATAGTATTAATGCACGTAGGGTAGTACATCTTCTCTTGAATATCTGTGCAAACAATAATTTTTTTTGTCTCAACAAATAAACGTCTCGACCAAAGACACACGCAAATTCACAAAGACAGACGGTCCGGAGATCGAATCCAGGTGGAGGCGAGATTTTCCGGACTAGTCCATAATGGCCCTGGGACCCATCCAGCCTCCTATACAATTGGTAGCGGGTCTCATTGCCGGAGGTAAAGCGGCCGTGGCGTGGCGTTGACCACCCACCCCCATCTACTGCCTAGGTTAAATAAAGAGTAAAGCGCTCTCCCTCTGGGCGTTCATGGCCTGTTATGTGGTGAACATTACCTTTTACCTCTTTAAAAGAATACATATTTAGACTTGAATACAAAATAGCAAATTATGTTGTCTGGCGTACCATCTAGGTTATTGGCGGACTGAACAGGCTGAAAGGGGGATTAAAAAAACCAGCACTCTCATAAACCCACTGAAAATTGTGCATTATCGGTACGACCATTACATGTATTGCTATGTGCTGACGTCATTGTGTCAGATTCCTCTCGTCAGCATTAATAATGTGCTAACATCAGACACGCCACTTTTCGACAGTATTGCACTGAATTTATTTCTCTCCTCAGATTAAGCTTATTTCACGGGGCCTTTACTTAGGCCGGTTCACTCTCATCTAGGCGTGCTCCTGCAAACTACACGCGGCTTGTTCCTACAAAGACAGGCGTATCACAAACCACGTGTGTTTTTAAATTTTTATTACCCTCTTGGGACCATTACCATTAATTTTAAATGAAAATTATTACTCAGTTAACTTTAATGCAGTTGATTTTAGCGGTTTACGAATACTAATTTCTTTTTTAGACAAACTATTCATTATTTTAGTCCTCACTAAAAACATACAAAATCTCTTTCAGTGGGGCGTTACCTGTACATAAAAACGGAAAAAGTAAAGTTGTTTATGCATGATAAGAGGGTCCCTGTCACCACGGCATGGCACGTCCTCGGGTTGCGGATGGAGGAACGGCCTCCGATATGGACGGCAGCTGCGAATATATTAAATAATCAGTCGCGGAAAGACGATAGCGGGAGGTCCTCCAGCTTGGTGGTTGGGCGAGGTGCTGACAACTCCTCACCGTAAAATATGGCCTAGTTACGAAACAGATACATGTGCATCGGACCTGGACTGATCCTTTGGTACGACCTAAGCCGTGGAAAAGGGACATGAGAGTTGGTACATGGAATGTACGGAGCTTGTATAGGTCAGGTTCACTTACAACGGCAGCCAGGGAATTAGCAAGATATAAACTAAATTCAATGGGAGAACAGGAGGTTAGGTGAGGCAAAAGGGCACGGTAAGTATGGCTAATAAAAATGTGTCTGAATGAGACCTATTGCAGAGTCCGGGTAGGCAGACATTTGTCTAGCATGTTTCCTATTAAGAATGATTTCAGACAAGGAGGTGTTTTATTGCTATTGCTTTTCACCTTTGCTTTAAAGTATCCCATTAGAATGGTTCAGGAAAGCCAGGATGGCTTGAAATTAAATGGTATTTACCATCTTTTGGTTTATGCTGATGATGTTATATATTGGGCGGAAACGTGCATACAATAAACAAAAACATAGAAATATAGTAGCTGCTAATAAGGAGATTAAACTAGAAGTAAATGCTGACAAAACTAAATACATGGTCATGCCTCGAGATCAAAATGCAGGACGGAGTCACGATATAAAGATTTATAATAGTTCCTTTGAAAGGGAGGAAGAGCTCAAATATTTGGGAACGACCTAACGAATCAAAATTCTATTCAGGAAGAAATTAAGAGCAGACTGAAGTCAGGGAAGGCTTGCTACCATTAGCAGCATAATCTTTTGTCTGCCAGTTTGCTATCCAAACATAAAAAGATTATGATATACAGAATTATAATTTTGCCTGTTGTTTTGTATATGTGTGAAACTTGGTCACTTTCGTTCGGGGAGGAACGTAGGCTGAGGGGGTTTGGGAATAGGGTGTTGAGGAGGATATTTGGACCTAAGAGGTAGGAAGTAACAGGTAAGGGGAGAGAGCGACATAATCAGAAGCTTAACGATCTGTACTCCTCACCAAATATTATTCGGGTGATCAAATGGAGAAGAATGAGATGGGCGAGGTTTAGAGCACGTATGGGGGAGAGTAGAGGTGTATACAGGGTTTTGGTAGGGAAACCTGTGGGAAAGAGACCACTTGGAAGACGCAGGCGTAGATGGGAAGATATTAAAATTGAGCTTCAAAAAGTGGGATGGTGGCATAGACTGGTTTGATCTGGCTCAGGATAGGGACAGGTGGCGGTCAACTGTAGAGCAGGTAATGAACTTTGAGGTTTCATAAAATGCGGGGAATTTCTTGACCTGCTGAGAACCGATTTACTTCTCAAGAAGGACTCTGCTCCATGAAGTAAGTAAAGTAAAGTAAGTAAGTAAACGTAAAGCTGTCTCTGTGCTGAGTGAAATACGACACCATGAAGATATATGGAGTGGAGGTACAGATCTGAGCATTTTTAACCTCGTCAACATAGGGAGGTGAGTGGTCAGCTTCACGCCCCGGCCGCCTTACTCCCAGGAAAAGGGCTCCCAGTACCCAATATTCAGAAGAGAAAATTTTCTTGCCCCATACCACACATCGAACCGCAGTTCCAGTCGTCCCGCCTGCAGTCTAGTTGCTATACCGATTGGGCTGCCGTATTCAAGTGAGCTCCACAGCCAAGTTAAATATATTTTCAAAATACCCCAGCAGATGGCAGAAGCTACAATATTGATTGTACTGTCCTCTGTCAGTGTAAACCGAAGTGATTGCATGACGCGAAATACAAAGTTATGGCCCTGGGACTGTAATACACGCCATGAATGATCCACTTGCGTGACGTAGACTTACTTAGAAGGGACGATGCTAACACAATTAACGTTGAAACAAATAGGGTGCACACGTATGGACTGGATATTTCCCAGTGGTGGGTTCTTATAAACCTAATAACTAACAAAGATTAAAATCTTCTGGAATGTGACGCCGTGACGACTGGTAGTCAGATGTTTAAGAGCCACCACACTTCTCCAAAACGTCGACGGCTATTTACCAGTCGGCACGGTGTAAAATCCCGTAAGACTTATCTTCAACAAAATCACTGGTGAGAACCTCAAATCTCCTACAATAATTAACCTGCAGGTTCCATAAAATGCTAGAATTTTCGGTACTACTCCAGCAACTATGAGCATGCCAAAAGGGCCTTACTCCATGGAATCAGTTCGTTGATTCAGTTATATAATGGACAACCAGACATTATCAACTTAAGAGAAAGGTGTGGCAGTTTCCAAATTAGTTCTTATTAATTTTGCAATACATGTTAATAATTGTTTGCACAAACTTAGGAGAAAGGTGCGGCAGTTTCTAAATTAGTTCTTATTCATTTTGCAATACATGTTAATAATTGTTTGCACATACAAACTGATGACTGACACACCCAAACAACGGTACATATGCTCCACAATCATATATCCTACTTTCAACAAACCCAATAAACAATCAAGTTCTTGTATAATATGTCCTATAATTTCCTAGTATCAAAAAGTGCTTAAAATACAGTTACAGATATGAATGGCTGAACATAAGCAGATGATAGATTATTCAGCTCACCAGGAACTCATATATTTCATAAGCCAAAGTGTTATCATCATTCCAACCGAACACACACTCTTTACTACATACATCATGTGCCATGCAAGTCTAGTTTATACCTCATCTCTCAAAAGTCCATTTCAACTGTTCCTCCATTCTTCTCTTCATCACCCTAATAACTTCTCATCAGACTGCTGTTAAAAATATTTATATTCGTTTCTAGAGTATTATCAACATGTCTGGCATAACCCAACCTCCTTCATTACATTGACCACACGTACAGTTCCTGAATCTCTGTATGTCACATAGCAAGACCAGACTTCAAAGGAAGAATACAGTTCGCTGTCAGAGCTTCATTTTAACTCCATATTGTCAAACAGTGCAATCACCAGCTTAAAGCCATCTCAGTAGATATGGAGTAAGGAATACCTTGTTGGTGGAACACTGCCTGCAAATACAGCATACAACTGACAACGTGCTTAGCAAAGACACAACTATCAAAACTTTCAAGGTAGGGAGTGCCAAACAAAGGTATGGGAGATCATTAAATCATGGCTAAATTATAGATAAAGTGTACTTACCATGGATTTCCTTACTATATACCTCTCTACATCTCAAAGTATCCAAGTAAATATTGTGTATTAATTACCACATAGGAACTGTGAAAGGCCAGAGCACAGTTATTACTAAAAATAATACCATACTGGTAATCAATAATGTGACTCAGTACTAAGTTTCAGAAGAAGTGGCCAGCTGATTAAAACCTTACTGTAACTAAAACACCAATAAATTTTTCAGAATAATGAAAAGAGGTGCAATGATACACAACCTGTCTCTGATATTAATACAAGTCAGTGCGGTGGGTCTGGCTTTTAAAAAAAAAAAAAAAAGCTTCAATTAATGGCATCCTCTGCTCATATCTATGATACAAAAGTACACGTGATTAACAATTTATCTAGGAATAGAAGTAACAACTTTGTACAGACTTAGGAATAGAAACTGGTCCATCATTCCCAGATCACCTAAAATTTCGACTTCACAAGTTCATGAACAAGGACAGTACAAGAGAGTCATTTTGGTATCTCTCTGCCACACATGCCTCATACCACTGTTTCCAAGTTTAGTAGTAATTAATTTGGAATATTTGCATTGTTGTTAAACTGAAAATTGGGTCCAAACAGCTGTCAGCACTGTATTACGTGTAATAGTACTATGTAGCTCAAAAAAGATCAAAGCAGTCACATTCATGGTCATTTAACATTTGATGAATCCAGTTGGTAGTCACAGTGACACATGCCCTTTTCTGTTGCCATGCTTAATTCAAATATTTCAGGAAAGCTCGTGTTTATTATAGGAATAAAAAGATAGTACAAACTGGTGGAACACAAAGTTGTGTTGTGCAAGTAATTAATGAATCCAGGGAGAGTGGAAATACACTAGTCCCACAAATTCTAAACCTAACCATTTGGTGAGTGGTTAGGTTACTAAGCAACAACTTTCATTCTCTGGCTCCTGTATTTTCAAAAGATGTGAGAATGATGGACCAATCTAAACATTTATCATCACCTTGTTTTATGTGTCGATAATTTCAGTGGACTCAGTGCACTAATGTAAAATAAATGAAAAGGAAACTGTCATAGATCCTGCTGTCACACCATTTGTTTGCAGACAAAGAAATGTTTATTGTGGATTAATACTACCCCAAAACATGCTTGCACAGATACAACTGAATGCAATTAAATTCTGATTTCATAGCTACTATAACTACAAAATCACGTTACCTCTATGAATTGATATTCCAGATATTTCTGGAACTGACCTGATAACAGAGACTTTCAGCTGAAACATGTAATTATGGTTCATACCAGTTAATAAAGGTAACTTGATATGGTACTTATAATTGAAACTGGGCTTTAAATGTATTCATATGCATCTAGTAAACACAGCAAAATGCATCAAACAGAAATAAAGGCATTTGAACAGATAAGGCTTCAAGTTCATGAACATCAGCATTCAGAATTTCAACCTCTCATGCTGATCCATTTTAATACAATCTTCTTGATATTATGTGAATGGTTCTGACAAATCAGGATAACAAGTGCTTGATGGGTCATTTCCCCCACTCTTGTGCTACTGAACAGCTCATTCATGGCTCAGTCAGGCTCTGTCTTTAACTAAAGGAGATTGTTGGCTTTTGTGCTGTATGGAATGAGATTGCCTTTCAAACACTCAGTGTACTTTATTCTTCCAGAAAGTGTTTTTAGTTTATTAAAATACACTTTTATGATTTTTGAGGTTATTTTATGTTTTTTAATGCTGGTATTCAGTATGTTCTTGACACCCAACAGAAGGTTTTCACTGTAAGTGGATTATGACAGTCATGATGATTTTATTGTAAGCAATTATTGAGGAAGGGGCAAGGACTCTGTGAGGATTGTCTTATATTTCTATATTTCATTTGCTTATAGATTTTGGGAAAAATGAAAGGATGTACTGTAGTCTCAATGCATACGACACACTGCAGTTTATGAATGAAAGATTACACACATTCTTCCTAAATGCCAGTTTACAGAATACCGTATTCTCAGTGTATAAGATACATTATGGTTTCTGAATAAGAAAACAGATATTTTTTTCTAAACATCATTGTATAAACACACTGTAAATTTTGGGGCCATTTCTTGAAAGAAAAACTGCATCTTATACATCGGAAAGCAAGGTGGAGCATGCATGCAGTGCATATATGTATGTATTACTGTACAATGGAGCAGCTACTCCCCTACCTCCCCTGATAACAAAAAAATAAAATAAAAGTTACATACTTTGATATTATTTTGCCTTGAATTGTCAAAACACAAGTTTTAGCAGCATATGCATGTATCAATTGACATTTGATGCCACAAAATAAATATTCTGTAGGATGGATCCCTCTGTCTGTGCAGTTCATACATGTAAATGAAACCTTGTCTAGAATAAAGCACCATGCAGAATAAAATTTAAACCATATTGATAAGAGATGGCCAAAATCATACTCAATAAAAACCTTAATTTAATATTACACAGTATTAGTTGGCCTTTTTATGTACATGCTCATAACTTGATAACATGGTGAATCTTCCTACATATATGCATGTGAATATTGTACAAATTATTTGCAAATGTCTATCAAAGAAAATATCCATTTTTCACACTTTCTTACTTTTCACTTCTATTCACTATGCACCTGATCTTGTATTCATTTATTTTAATTTTGCAGTTACTGTAAATTTCTGACATCTCATGAATACTGTCCTGAAATTACGGGGATATAGGTGTACAGAGCAGAAAGGTGTAAAAAAAAGTTTTATTTTATAGATGTTTGTAATCCATTATTACACAATTCACATACATATAAACATTTCACATAATACAAGGTCTATACATTTCTATACAAAGACAGAAATCCAAATATTCACTATTAAATTAAAATTTTAACGAAGTATAATTGCAGTTGCACTTGTATCTAAATGGTTCTCAATTTTAGCTTTCATGGTACTTTATTCTAAGCAAGGGTTCATTTACGTATGATACCTGTACAGGTAGAGGAAGCCACTGTACAAAATACTGAATGTTTTATATAACAGATGCTCCCATATGTACAGATAAGCTGCTAGAACTCTTGTACTGCCAAGACAGATCCACACTACAAACCATTTAATACTTAACATAAGATGTCAAATGTATCACTATATACAGATATGTTGCTTAAATTCATACACTGCCAATTCAAGGGCTTAAAATGGCAAGATACTGTCAAGACACCATCCTCTATTAACTTAAGTATACATACAAGTTATATTTGACTGTGAAAATCAAACTACTGGATATCCGAAACAATGGGAATCAACCTGACAAAATAATATTATCCACAAATGTCAGCCATCATTAAACACAAAGCAAGTCACTTACCATTGCATGTTGTTCTTCAGTCATGATTAAACAGTTCTAACAATTAAGCAAGTAACACAGGTACATCAAATACCTCTTATAACTCACCACATGTTTCCATTTTGTAAGTCAACATCAGGGCACATTACCTGATCACGGAATTACATAACTTGTTATAGTGGCATTAATGGTGTTTTTAATTAATGAAACGTATTCAATCCCTTGTAGCACATTACAAATGATAATCCAAGTAACTATCACTCAACCAACAACAAAAAAAGCTGAAACATTAAAGAAAAAAACGTTAAGCTCAATAAAATTTGAGATTAAAAACATGCCCCAAAAATTATCTGTTTTGTTGAGATACAAAATGATAACGATATGAAACTCCAGTAACTTCATCTCTGGTAAGACTTCCAAGTTTGTACATCACTAATACCAAACTCCAGTGTGGGATATCTTCCTCAGTTGTATCAGTCCATATGGAATCATTCTTTGTTTTGACTTTTTCCACTGTCCATATTTAAAAGAAAATTAAAAACACCAGGTTCTGACAATGGAATCAGTCCCTGTTGTGAGGCAGAAGAATGAGTAAAATATATAATTGGCTGGGCCCTATAGGCAATGACATTCTGAACCTCTTGGCCAAAACTGCGTGAAGTTTTATCAGGTCAACCCACTTAACATCCTAAAATCTCATTCAAATCTGTTTTAATGTTATATACCCTTCTCAGTCTTCCAATTGCTTGTTTTTTAATGAGGTTTCGCCACCTAAATCTTATATGAATTTGTTCCCTTTCTCACATCCACATTTCAAGTCTATGCTTGAGCCTAGTTCATTTGATTGCTCCAGAAATTTTATGTAAACTGTGTACAACTTACACTCTGCCATTATACAGGGTGACTCAGGAGGAAATTTCAATATTCTGGGAGGTCACACCATTGGTCATTCTAGCAAAAAAGTGTATCTGTACATGTCCTATTCTGAACAGTTTCTGAGATAGACTTATTTCACTGTCAAGGAGTTTGGATTTGGCGCCCAATTTTGTCCTTCATTTCCACCATACTGCATCCCATTAGATTTTTGTTTATGGGGTTGGATGAAGAGTGAAGTGTACAGAACAAAAGTGGATACACAAGACAAATTGCTCGATCTCATAATGGATATTATCACCAGCATAAAGGAACGTCAAGATGCACTCAGACAAGCAACATGCCATGTCCTCACACGAGTTGCAAAGTGCAAAATGTATTGTACTAGGTGAACTGTACCAACTTTGTCACTTGAACAATAAATACCGATATAAGAAACAATACACACTATCTCTTTATCAACAATTTTGCAACTGTTCAGTGAAATAGCTCTATCTCAGAAACCGTTCAGAATAGGACACATGTACATACACACTTTTTTTCTTAGAATGAACAATACTATGACCTCCCAGAATATTGACATTTCCTCCTGGAACATTCTGTATAAATCCCACCTGCCTACATACTGCAACTCCCTTAAACTCATACTTTGTGCCCAGGCACTTTGCGAATGCTTACACATCACTGTTCTAGAAACACACTTGTCAACTTAGCTACAGACTTAGGACAGTACATACTGTTGTTATTGGCTAGTAGATTTAATTTGTACTTTTGACAGCCCTGCTTCGCAATTAATGTTTCCCCCCCCAGACAATACAAATGAAAACAAGAATAATTTCCAGTCAAGCAAAATTATTTTCTCTATTAACATGAAAAACTAGCTGCAGACCAGTTACCTTCTCAAGAAGGACTCTGCACCATGAAGTAAGTAATAAAAAGCACGTACAACCAAGTACATCAGATATACCCCAGTATGAATTCATCTTGTTATACAGCATATAGTGTATAACATTGCTTACTAACTGACTTGAAGTAGCTGCATGTCTCATTCATGACTCAATAGTAAAAATTAATTAAAATGACTTCACTCAAAGTTTTTATATGCAACAGGCAGTGTTGATTCTTGGTATCATGGTTTATTCACAGTGTTGTTTTGGTGTTTGTAGCAATATGATAGAAAAGTCTTCTTACAGTAAGATGATGTTCTCATGCAGGAAGCTCTCATTTTTTATACAGTGTGTAGGTCATTGGTATTTATAAAGAAAATCTGTCTGTTTTTTAAGTATGTGAATGTCATTCTTAAGTAAGTTTTGTTTTGCACACCAGATATGAACTGAGTTTCATTTATGTGCATCTGTTTTCTAGTGTGCCTCATTGCCAACTGTCAACTCAAAGTAACACACAATGAAATGAATAATATAATGATAGTACATCATTCTCTTTTATATTCATACATTTTGTCCAGGCCTTTTACTTCTGAATGCTTGCAGTCACAGTTACACAAACTCCCTTGGTAACTCAGCTACTGAAACAGGGAAGTACATAATTTTATTAAGTGGCTAGCAGCTTTAATGTGTCCTTGAAGAATCCTGCTTGCAACTGAGTTTTTTTTTTCTTTCAAACAACATAAATGGGGGGGGGGAGCCACGGCATAGTGATTTTGTGGATTCCCAAGGAACCTTGTAGGTTCCACCACCACCAAAGTTACCTAAGACATATAATGATTTTATTTACTCTGTATAAAAAGGTAGTGTTCCCGTTACAGGCCTGATGTGGCCCAGAGGGTGGGTAGAGGTATAGCTCTACTCTTCCATGACTGCGGCACTAGAAGGGGGTGAGTGGTCAGCAGCACACCCCGGCCACACTTTACCCCAGGAAAGACCAGGTACCCATTTTACAGGAGGCTGGGTGGGCCCCAGGGCCGGTCTGGACGGGCGGAAAATCTCGTCCCCACCGGGATTCAATCCCGGACCGTCCAGCCCGTAGTCGCTATACCGACTGATTTACTCTATATGGTACTGTTAAATTTCATCTCCAATATGAATCAGTAAAATGCTTTTGATTTAATCAAGAATCTTCTAATCATCTTGGTTTCTGAATCCCAATGAAATATGTTATGTGCTTCAGCATAAAGTAAACAAGTACAGAATGTCACTTCTAAACTGGTGTATCAAAACTGACATTAGTTCAGTTTGTAACTGCCTGCGTTTAGGTTCTGCTGCTGTGTAATAAATTTCCTTTCATATGCCCCAAAATGAAAATACACATAAAATATATATTTTTAATTTGTGTCTGATTAAACATTTTGGTAGAATTATGAAATTTATATCCTCAAGTAAATTTTAAATTGTTACGTGCTTGCTGACAGTATATGTGAGACCCTGACAGAACAATGTAACAGTCATAAAGGAACAAGTTAATGAACATCTCCCACAAAACACTTAAACAAGTGTAATAATATAGTAAAAGCACATGTGCAATTGGTAGAAAGAAGCAAAAAGAAGACACAGCCATAAGTACATACAGAGCAGTCAAGAAAGGCTGGGGACATTACAATACACAGAAAAGACTGCTGATATAAACCATCCACTAAATTGGGAGACACTGATAGAGATGCAATAGCAATGGCATTTGTTTATAATTTAATAAGACGTAACAGGTGTAGGGTGCTGGTACATGCAATATTTATATCTGTCTAACTTATGTGACTTGGTCTTCAAGGCTGCTTTTACACATGTATCCACCAGTTGCAAGAGAGGCACAGTGTTCAGTAGAAGGAATGCCACTTCAAAGGCAAAGTCTGTGTGCCAGTTACCACAAAGTAAACCAACAAATGAACAGAATTTGTCAGAATCACAATAATGTTTTAATATGTCAACTCCTACATGTTTCAGACCTCAATGTCCCATCATCAGAGAGTGCACAGTTGCTTAAAACAATCATTCAAACTTTTTATCATCTTCAGTATGTAGCAGAACTGTCACAAATTCATCAATGTGTGAATTATAGTAGATGGATTTGTGCACAGTAATTGCAGCAGCCTGTTGTTTTGAATTTGTTCATGGTACTCACTCACTACTGCTTACTCATTTTTTTATTGCAGAGACAGAAGGAAACAACTATAAAACACTATCTCGAATATCTTCAAAGTTCTAACCCGTGACAAAATTACAAAGCAAGTTATTTTTTACTCGAAATGCAATTCCAGTTACAAATGGGCATATTTCATGTTTCTCAGTCCTGTCATTTCATATGCACTATGTTGAAACTCTAATATAATCACAAAAGTTAAAAACTCAGAAGGCATGGTTCTGATGCTTTATGTACTCAGTGGAGGTAAACTGCAGGTTAATTTAGACACCATTACCAATACAATGATACCTGAAATATAATATTACATAACATCCAACTAATGCCACTCTACTCTTAGTACTTCAACATAACATTCCCTTGGAATCAAGACATAAACTACTACAGAAATGCTTCCTAATGAAACATATAATTTCACTGATTGGCTCAAATGTATCTGGTTTCAATTAAACAGGACAAGCCATACTGGGTATCGGATCCGTTATGTATCTAAATTTGGTGACATTTAGTTTGGATCAAGTGAATAATTTAAAAATTACATACAATATCACAAACCCAAAGTTAAAAGTACCAACATGCTTGAGCTATTATTTCTCGCATGTAAAGCTAATAACCCTTAGTTTCATACTGTTGAGTAATCTGGACACTATTCCACAGCAGTAACTGCATACTTAACCGTAAGGCCTGAGTTACAAGGAGCTGATGCTGGTATTTAAAATTGTGATTCTTCATAGTAAAAGTTAAAAGAAAGTAATTAAGTTGTCACCCTTAGCAACATAATTACATTAACTCTGAAAATATATAACACACTGAATGAAACAGTAAGTTTCTAACCTACAAACTGTAAGTCAACTCAACAAACAGTTTATTTTATCGCACACAGCTAACATGGGATCTGGTACTGTGCACCTAACTTCATAAATACATAAAATGTGGAAGACAATACCTAAATAAGTAAACAGTTAGCAACAAAAACTCGCTCATACACATACTGTACATCATAGCAAGTATGGATGTGTCCCCACACAAGTATCATGCACACTCTCTGTTATTGAATGAAATATACCGAAAATACCACACACACTGAAGTAGAAAGGCTACTTTATTCTTTTAAAACCATAATCAAGGTTAAAAACATGAGAGGATTTTAACGGCGTTGTCAAAGTATGAACTTGCCAGTCCCTTTTTTTTTTTTTTTTTTTTTTTTTTTTTTTTTTTTTTTTTTTTTTTTTTTTTTTTTTTTTTTTTTTTTTTTTTTTTTT
>Ga0123355_10005083_pt1 | contig 19168 bp, 25 predicted proteins | sample TergutEmb28metaG_3_FD_89872 | JGI IMG/M metagenome (GOLD analysis project Ga0123355, IMG submission 89872) | Embiratermes neotenicus P1 segment gut microbial communities from Petit-Saut dam, French Guiana - Emb289 P1 | ecosystem: Host-associated > Arthropoda: Insects > Digestive system > Gut ... | reverse complement strand
ACAATGCCATCTACGGCATGACGGGCGGCCAAATGGCTCCCACTACGCTAATCGGGCAAAAGACATCCACAAGCCCGCATGGCCGCAAGGAACATTTGACAGGCAAGCCGCTTCTTGTAAGCGAAATGATGGCGCAAATCCCAAGTGCCACATATATCGAGCGTACAAGCGTGCATGACGTACCCAACATCGCCAAAACAAAAAAAGCCATCAAAAAGGCGTTTGAATACCAAAAAGCAGGCAAAGGCTTTACCATGGTAGAAATCCTTGGCGCGTGTCCGATAGGCTGGGCGCAAACCCCGGTCGATTCCATGAAATTTGTGAAAGAAGAAATGATGCCATATTATCCATTGGGCGTATATTGCGATAGGGGGGCTGAAGCGTGAAAAATAAGCATCATGAAGCCATTAGTGCCGAAGGCATGTCAAAAAAGATGACTACAAGAATCGTATGCTCCGGCTTCGGCGGTCAAGGTATTCTGGCACTTGGAAACGTTATTGCCGAAATCGCGCTTGACCAAGGCAAGCACGTAACATGGATGCCATCCTACGGCGCGGAAATGCGCGGCGGTACCGCCAACTGTTCGGTTATTATTTCCGATACCCCAATAGGCAGCCCCATGGTACAAAACAGAATAGATATCCTCTGCGCCATGAACCAGCCTTCGTTGGACAAATTCCTGCCAAGGGTAAAGCCGGGCGGGTTGGTGCTGGTTAACACTTCTATCGTTACAGACAAAATCACACGCGACGATGTCACCATCGTTGAGATTGACGCAACCAATATTGCGGTTAAAGCAGGCAATGTCAAAGTTGCCAACATGGTAATGCTTTCGGGCTTTATCAAAAAGACAGACCTGTTTACTATAGAAGATGTCCCCGCCGCGCTGGAAAGACGCTTTGCGGGCAAAGACCCCAAGATTGTTACCATGAATGTTGAGGCTATTAAGCTTGGGTTGTAGAGGGTTTGATGTAAAAGTTTTTAGCGGTTGAAAAAGGCACGTCCCTGTTTGGGCGTGCCTTTTTTTATTCATCTTGTTCATTGCTTCGGTTTGTCTAAACTCCGCTTGCGGGTTTAGACAAACCACGGCAATGAACTTACTTATCGCCGTAATGCCCTTTGCATTGATAAATCTCCACCCTGCCACTATCCAATATTTGATAGACTAAGCGGTTTTTTCCATCAATCTCCCTGCTCCAATAACCTACCAAATCACCTTTTAGTGGCTCCGGGTGGCCTATGCCCTCATTGCCGTTTCGGACTATGTCTCGTATTAGTTGGTTGATTTTTTTTAGAGTACGCTTGTCCTCTGTTTGCCATTCGGTATACTCATTAAAGCCCCTAATGGAGAAACCTACATTTTCAATCATTCTCCATTGCCTCCAACTCGGCAAGGCTTTTTGTAATTATCTGTCCGCTATTGGCCTGCTCAATGGACTCCATCAGAATTTTCATATTGTGAGGGTTAAAATATTCGCTATATTTTTCCTCGGTAGTTTTAGCCCTGATTGAGAAGGGTATGGCCTGCTCCCGTATTGCTTGGCGGAAAAAAATATTTATTGCTCCTGACATACTTATGCCCAAATTGTTGAACAGAGCTTCTGCTTCTTTTTTTACTGCTTCGTCGACTCTTATTGTTACATTAGCCATGGAAATCACTTCTTTCTTGTGTGTTAGTATAGTCAATGTATCTTAATATAGTGTGCGTTGTCAATACATTTATGCAGATTCTTGTGCGTCAATATCAACAATATTGGGTGTGCCTTTTTTATTCGTCTTCTTCAACTACATTACCTAATAAAATAGATATGTAGTCCTGCCTACCATGAAGTATGCGGTCAATTAATACGTTATCGTTTTCATAGCGATAAAACGCCAAGTCTCTTTCCGCTTCTTTAGACATTACAATGTTAGCCATCATACCGTTCCTCAATACGGGCAAAAACATCCCCGGCAGGAAGCCAGCCTTCGTCTTCGCCTGAATGCCGCCCTTTGTCTAATTCCAATTTTAATTTTTTCCACGCCTGTACTTTTTCATATTCTGCATATTCCTCAATGTCAAGAACGGCGTAACGTCCGCGTCCGTTTTTTGTTAAAAAAACAGGAGAACCAACAGACACATGTCGCAAAACTTCGCCATAATTTCTTAGGTCAGATATTGGCTTTATATTTGGCATATGAACACCTCCTTCAATATTATATATTATTTTTCGTAAAATTCAACGATATATTTGAAGAAACTTGTGCAAAAATTTCAAAGCCCGACAAATGAGACTAACTTCCTCACTTGCACGGGCTTTTTTATGTTAAAAACAGTCCTTGACAGCACAACGCCTCAAGGGGTCTGTTATATCGATACTTGTGACGCCTATGCTACACCATTTATTTTTTTGCTGCGGTTGCTATGCTCGATAAACGTTTTCGAGAGGGAAAACACGATTTCTTTTTCGTCCTCGGTGGAATTTTTCATTAGCAGTGCCATCTTGTGCGCAAATCTTTCGTCTTCGGTTTCGTAGATTTTCGTTTCCGGGTCTCCGTAGAAGTAGGTTACGCCTACACCCAGGATAGCTGCGGCAAGAAACAACTTTGGCGTATGTAATCCGACTGTTCCGTTTTCTACCTTAATTAGGCTTGGACGCTCCATCGCCATTTCTTCCGAAAAATCGTCTAAGGAGAGTCCCAATTCCTGCCTCCTTCTTCTAATCCGCAGGCCAAGCAGTAAGTTAAGCTGCTCGGTGGATAAGAGCATCCGGAAGTGATAAAGATAGCTCATAACTTCGTCTTCGAGCGCGTGCAACCATACCGGGTCTTTTGCTTTTCTGAGTTTGCGCAGGCCATCGCAGATTAAATCACAGTTTCTGTTGAAAAGAGCTTCCCGGATGTCCAGTACAAGTTTGATTGTAGCGTGTTTCTCTTGTGTACAAGCGGCGCGCGCAAGATTTAGGTGATACTTAAAGGATTCTCTTATCGCTATTAAATCGGCTCCCCCTTCGGCAGGGTTTATGTCGGTGTATCGCGCACGTATTAGACGAATAGTCACGTTGATGCTGAACATAGCTTTGACTTTCCAAATACGGCTATCCCCTTCTTGCTCTAAGTCATCAATTACTTCAAAGGCTTCTTGGGTTAGAGACAATGATTTTTTGTAGTCTCTATTATGGCAAATTACTGAACATAATATCTCAAGCTCAAGATGATTCCACTTGGGTGCATTTTCGAGCTGCTCGAAAATAGGTGCTGCTATATCACAACACTTGTAGAAGTCGTTGCTTTTGAGATCTTCTTCGCGTGCCTTCATGGATATAAGGGCGAGGTTTAGCTGACTGTCAAATTCAGTTTCTTCAAGGTATGTCTCTATCCTGCTTGCGAGGTTTTTCCATTTGTCACGTTCTGCGAGTCGGAGTTCATAGAACTCACTAATTAATATATCCTTGGTATCAATAGTTTTCATTTGCGATTCTCCATTCTAAAGAAAGCCCAAGCAAGGCTTTATATATATTAGAGTTCTCCACCACCACCATTACCACCCAAAGGCATAATCACCACAGGCGGCACATCATCACAAGGCTCATATGTACAATCCGCATACGCAACAGCACTAAGGCTAAGTACCATAACAACAGTTAAAACCAGTCCCATTAGTTTTTTCTTCATTCTTTTACACCCCCTTTCCGTTGAGTACTAAAAGCAATAAAATTTAGAAACTTTCACTAAAATAATACTAAATAAACGACATTTTGTAAAGAAAAAACATTATGGTAATTTTTGGAGCAAAAATCACAATTCATCATTTTTGCAAGTTGTAATTAGGATTACGGAGGGCCTCAAATATTACAAATTGTTAATTCTTATACAAGTACATCAATACAGTTGTGGCAAACATCGTTCGTCTGTCTGTTTTGTGGGCTTGTCTACAATTTCAGTTGGGTTCCCACAGAACCCAACTGACTTATATCGACGACTAAAGCATCCGCCCTAAGACATAAACCGAAAATATTTTCGAAGAAGTCATTGGCAACCCGTAACGTGTAATTTATAATTTGTATGCACAAAAAATTTCACACTTTGGGAGATAAAAGGAGGTGGCATTGTATCCTGCTCTTGAATAATCGCATTCAAAATAAAAAACGCATCCAGACTGCAGCAACAGCTTAGATGCGCAAAGGCTTCCAGATATACTATCAGGACACCTAACCACTGTCATGATAGCACATCTCCGGAAGCCAGTCTACATCAAAACAAAAATGAAAGGAGAGAATTGCTATCATGGCAACTTCAGAAAAAAGCCGAAAGTTTGACGTGTTCAAGTCAGGCTTCGTTAAGGACGCCTGTTTCAGCCAAGTGTACGAATTTCCATTACTTAGACGAACGACACACAAACCTGATAAGGCAATCCCGTTTGACAAAGCGGCAAAGTCAGCTAAACTTGACCAATGGATTCATTTCTATATCGACGGCAAACGATTTGAGTGCATATGGAATAATCCAAAACAGTACCTAAACCTCTTAAAGCGGTTTGGCGGAGTAATTACGCCGGATTTTAGCTTGTATAGGGGGTTGCCACTTGCTATGCAAATATGGAATACTTATCGTAACAGGGCAATCGCTTACTGGCTCCAAAGCAATGGCGTGAGCATCATCCCAAATATACGCTGGGGCGATGAACGCACGTATTCCTTTGCTTTTGAGGGTATCGAGCAAGGGGGTACAGTTGCGATAAGCACCAACGGCTGTATCCAAAAGAAGCTTGACCGCCACTACTTCGCAAAAGGCTTGGCAAAAATGGTAGAGACTTTGAAGCCCGACACCATCGTCAACTACAGCTACACGCCCGACGACATTTTCGTTCCGTACAGAAACCAAGGCATAGAAATTATCCAAATTCAAAACTATGCTGAAGCTGTGAAGAGGGGGGCGAATTAATGACCGTGCTTATTCCCCTGTCATTAGCCTTCTTTGGCGGAGGCGGAGGCGGTCGTGGAGGTTTTAGAGGCGCACGCCGCTTAGGCCGGAGGCAGCATGGTGATACGCCTATGAACAACCAACGGCAAAATGAGCAAACCGATGCTGTTGCCCGTCGACTAGGGCTTACCCCGGCACAACAAGGTCAGTTGCATAATTTAGTTCATGGGCAAGGGTGGGGATATCAAAGAATATTACAAGAAGCCAGAATACATTTTGGTATAGATTGAGAAAGGAGATTCATTTTATGACAAGGAAAGAGATTAAGCGCATCGAAGAAACGCTTTCGGTTCTTATTGGACAACCTTTAAGGTCTTTTTCAAGAGCAGGAACCATGGTTGTGACCAATTTTGGTGAACTTGTGGAGGTTGACGTTGGTAAGCGCGATGAAAGCGGAAGACTAATGCGTGATAAAAATGGAAGGCGTATCCCAAAAATTAGCATGGAGGGCAATTATGCTTTAGACACATTATGCAGCTTGAGATTCTCTTGTGGCGATGAAGTTATCTTTGCCAAAAGCGATATGTTTCTTCCAATCGAAGAAATTGCTAATAAACCGGACTTTATTTGGGATGATTTTGATTGGCATGTGCGTGGCAATAATGCTCTTGACAGGATAGTTGCCAGCCACTTCAATGGTGAATTTAGCGAATACATTGTAAAAAGTGTAAAGGTAAACAAATTCGGGGATTTAACCATCGCCTTTGAAAACGGCTTCGTGTTAGAACTTTTCGCCGATGGCTCTGGCTATAGCGAAAACTGGAGATTTGGCGAGATTAATTCCGGCAAGCCCCACCTCGTTTTAACAGGCAATGGAATTGATACAGAGGCAAACTAACCAGTAGCTCCTTCAAGGACACAACTAAAAACCCCCCGGTTTTCCTGCTCAGGAAAACCGGGGGGTTTTTGCATAACTATATCAAAACATCCCTAAAACATCCCCACCAACGTCTCATCGGTTATACCCGCGCGTTCTTCTCCTGTCACATCCAGCACAATTTTACCGTTATCAAACATTATCGTGCGGCTGCCCATCTCAAGCGCGCTTTTCATATTATGGGTTATCATTATTGTGGTAATCTTGTCGCGGGATATTATTTCTGTGGTTAGCTTTTGCACTTTTTCCGCCGTGGCGGGGTCAAGAGCCGCGGTATGTTCGTCCAGCATAAGCAGTTTGGGCGGACATAATGTTGCCATCAAAAGGGTAACGGCTTGCCGCTGTCCGCCGGATAGCAGTCCCATTTTTGTTTTAAGCCTATCCTCAAGCCCAAGGTCAAGCTCCGCAAGCCTTTGGCGAAACACGTCTAAAAGCTCGCGCCCTATACCAATGCGAAACGGAGCGCGGGTGGCGCGTCCGTATGCCAGCGATAGGTTCTCCGCAATGGTCATGTTGGGAGCGGTACCCTTCATCGGGTCTTGAAACAGGCGGCCTATGCTGCGGGCGCGCTTGTGCTCGGGCAAAAACGTAATATCCTGCCCGTCCAGGAAAATGCTCCCCGCGTCACACAAGAAAATGCCGGAAATGGCGTTCATAAAAGTGGATTTGCCCGCACCGTTGCTGCCTATAAGAGTCAAAAATTCACCTTTTTCCAATGTAACCGAGACATTGTCAAGTGCTACGCGCTGGTTTACCGTCCCGGGGTTGAAGGTTTTTGACACGTTTTCGAATTTTAGCATATTAAACTCTCCTGTACGATTTCTATCGCTTTAACTTTAAACTCTCCTGTACGATTTCTATCGCTTCAACTTAAACTCTCCTGTGCGATTTCTGTCGCTTCAACTTAAAAATTGCCCATTGCTCCCGTATCGCAGGCAGCGAAATTGCGGCAACAACAATAATGGCGGAAATAGCACGCAAGTTAGCCTGATTAATACGAAGGCTTAACGCGAACGCCAAAATTATCCTGTAAATTACAGCACCTGCGGCAATGGCGCAGATATTCCATATCACCGTGCGCCGCCCAAAAACCGCCTCGCCTATAATAAGGGAAGCAAGTGCTACCACCACCATGCCCGCACCCATGTTGATGTCGGCAAAGCCTTGGTACTGGGCAATTAACGCACCGCAAAGGGCGGCAATCGCGTTGCCTATGGCAAGCCCGACGGACTTTGTAAAGGTAGAATTAATGGAAGACGCGCGCACCATTTCTTCGTTATCGCCCGTGGCGCGCACAGACAGTCCCAGTCGCGTATGAAAGAAAACCATAAGAGCCCCGCTAACAAGCACCGTAATAGCAAGCGGTAGCAGAACACGCGGTGCATCTGTCGCGCGCGCAAACATGGTAAAAAGCGTGTCCTCACGCAATAGCGCGATGTTGGCGCGCCCGCTCATTATGGCAAGATTAACGGAATACAAGGCCGTCATGGTAAGAATACCCGCCAAAATCGGCTGAATTTTCAACCTCGTTTGCAAAAAGGCAGTAACGATACCCGCACACGCCCCTGCCATTGCCGCAAACGGCAGGCCCAGAAGCGGCTGCCCCCGAACAATAAAAACAGCGGCAACTGCCGCGCCAATAACATAGCTGCCTTCAACTGTAAGGTCCGGTACATTAAGAATGCGATACGCCACAAAAATTCCCATGGCCAAAAGAGCAAAGATAACGCCCAGCTCAACGGCACCTGTTAATGCTATTAGTGTCATGGTTTATAACCTCCGAATTGATGATAATCTACCACAGCACAGATACCCATGGAAGTGTATCAAAAGCACTATCATTGGTTATCAGTGTAAGTTTTTCGATTGTAGCCTGTGCTGCTAATATTCTGTCGAAAGGGTCACGATGTGTCCAGTCGAATTTACCTGCAAAATCAGCGTGCTGTGAAGTTATAGGCAGCTCTTCTGCACCAAAAGAATAAAGTATATCAAGATAGTTTTCAGCTACATTTTCATACATAGGCAGCTTGCCTAAACGGTATTTATTCGTGATTTCATATGCACTTATTGCCGAAACATAAATTTGATTTTTGTTATCCGCCATCACTTGTTTACCGGCAATGCCCAATTTATTGCTTTCACAAACAGCCCACAAAAATGTATGCGTGTCCAATAAATATCTTACAATCCCCATGCTTGCAACTCCTCTTCCGGCAATGGTTCAAAAAAGGACTCTGGTAGAGGCGGAGCATTTACAAAATCAAATTTGCGATCCGGTTTCGCTGGTACGGCTTCAACTGGTACTACAGGCAAAATTATAATTTCAACTTTCGTATTGCGCAGAGTTGGTGGAAGGTCAAAAATTGAATCTAAGACAGAACTAGCCACTGTTTTACGAAGGTAACTCATAGCGTTTGCTCCTTTCAATCAAAAAAAATCAATTTCCATAACTTCATTTTCGTCGCTAAATCCTATGTTTTCATAAAAGCTTACATTTTCTTTATTAGACTTCTTCTGAAATTGGAATTGGCGAACGAAAATACTCCCTGATTCCGAAATATTTTCGATCGCCCACTTTGATTTCAGAAGAAGTCTATTAGGCCAAATTATCAATTTTTCTAATCCCATTCACTTGCCTTTTCCATTGCAATTATATCATGGCAGGGAAAATTTCAAAAGTCACTGAACGAAAAAAAGAAAGGGCGTAAGAGGGTACTAAGTTGCACCCTCTTACAACTTTGGTGGCTGTTACGGATAAATCTCCACATGCGCCCCAAGTCCGGCAAGACTAACGCCAATGGCTTCCGCGGTTTCTCTGTTCACCATAGTTCTAAAGTCCTCCATAGTAACAACAGGCACATCCGCAATAGCGGCACCGCCCAATACCCGCGATACCATTCTGGCAGTTTCCGCACCCAGGATACCATAGTCTATCCCAACGGTAGCCAAGCCGCCGTCCATTACCTTAGAGTCTGCCCCGGTAAACACAGGAATACTCGCGTCAATGGCAACTTGTGCCAGCGTAGGCATTGCTGCCGCTACGGTATTGTCTATCGGGGTGAAAATAGCGTCGACATGCCCAACCAGCGACAACGCCGCTTGATGAACTTCTCCCGTATTGGTGACGGTAGCTTCTCTATATTGCAGGCCGAGCTGCGCAAAAAGTGCTTTTGCGTCGTTTATAACAGACACGCTGTTTACTTCGCCCAAGTTATAAACAAATCCCACCGTTTGTATGTCCGGTGTAAGCTGCAACGCGAAATCGAAAATAGATACCACGCAAATCCTGTCGGACGTACCGGTAACATTTGCATCCGGGTTTGCCAGTGTTGCCACAAGCCCCGCCGCCACAGGGTCTGTGGACGCTGCAAATATTACGGGAATATCGCTGGTGGTGGCCGCTGCCGCTTGTGCGGCCGGGGTTGCGATTGCAAGGATAAGGTCAACCTCGTTGCCAACAAATATCTGTGCAATGGATGTAAGTGCCGACATGTCCGCGCCAATGCCGTTGCGGTGGTCGAAGTCTACGTCCGTGTAGCCGAGCGCGTGCATTTCTTCTATAAAAGATGTGCGGATAAGGTCAAGAGACGGATGCTCCATCATTTGGATAATGCCGATTGTAACTTGATTATCTTCTGTCGAGCTACTGCAAGCGGTAAAAGCCGCCGCAAAAATGATGATAGAAACGAGTAAGATTTTTTTCATGATATTATCTCCCTTTTTTTAAGTTTGAAGGTCTGAACCTTAAGGCTATCACTTTTAAATTAAGATTAAAACCTTGATAGTTGCAAAGCCAAATTGCTATGCCTGGGGTAGGGTGCGTTTTGCACCCGGTTTTTGCAAAGACAAAAAATTTAACGCTTTGGGCAGTTGCCCGATACTACTTCACAAATTAAAGTACAAAAAAATCACCCTCTCCTCAACAAAAAGACTGTCAAGGACGGATGATGTAATCCGCGGTGCCACCTTGATTCACGAGTGCCTTGCACTCATGCTCTCTACGGGCGCAAACACGCCCTGCGCAACTAACGTATGCACTCACGTCATGAGCTACTAAGCATAGAAAATCCCATGCCTTTCAACATGCCCTCCGCGACCCATTTAAGAATTCAAATTCGAATTCAAACAATCCGCACTTCCTGCTCGGCTCTCAGCATGAGGGATTCGTTCTTTGTTCCCTCTCCGAACTCTCTGTATGGCGCAAAACTGCCTTTACTCTCGCATCATCGGTTTAATTTCAGGGATGATATACTAAAAATTGTCGGTTGTCAAGTGGAAATTTTTATTACAATTCCGTTTTCGCATACTTCTTAGGCGAAACCCCGACTTTCTCTTTGAATTTTCTGATAAAATTCGCGTAATCGTTAAACCCGGTTTTTACGATGGTATCCTGTATCGTATGTCCCGTTGCCAGTAGCTGCTTCGCCTTAGAAATCCGCTTCGTGCAGATGTACTCATGTACGGTAGTGCGCGTATGCTCCTTAAAAAGCCGGCACAAATATCCCTTGCTTAAATGGAATCTGTCCGCGATGTTTTTAAGCGATAAGTCCTCGTCAAGAGACTGGTCGATGTAATTCAAAATATCTGATATGTATTTGTTGCCGGGTACGGGCATATCCTCGGCCGTGGTTTTGGACGCGCCTATAATAAGCAGTATAATTTCCGTCAAAATATAGTTTTCAACAAGGTCCGCACCAAAACCTTGGGTTTTTTCCAGCTTGTCGATGAGTTCCGCCATTTTGTTCTGCCGGGATTTTGACAGAGATATTCTGGTAGAAAACTCGTCTTTATTATAGAAACATTCCGTCAGGTCGGTGCTTTGCGAAGAAAGCCGCTTTAAAAAATCCGGCATGATAGAAAAAATATACCTGTTGTTGGCCTGCCCTTCCATGGACTCGACACGATGCGCCTCGAATTGGTTAATGACAAAAACATCATGCGGCCGCACAGGATAAATTTTGCCATCGATTATAAAATATTTTCCTTCGGAGATGCCGTAGTAAATCTCGAGGTTGTTTTGCGTGTGCATCCGCTGCGGCTTGACGTTTTTGTCAAGGTACGCAAGGGTAAATCTGTTACTGTTTGCACATGCAAGCTCAGATGTAAGGCAGCAATCGTATATTGTCATTCGACTCACTCCTTAATGTGTCAATAGACTTCTCCGTAAACTCGTTCATGCGGGCGAAAATGCTCCCTTATTCCGAAACATTTTCGCCCGCTTCAGACAGTTTTCGGAGAAGTCTAATTATATTACGAGAGGTTAATAATTGCAATATAATTGTCAACATATGCAAAGAACATGCCATATGTCTCTGCTAGAATGTATCTATATAAAATTAAAAGGAGTGTTTCTCATGATTCTCACCACATTGGCAAACAGCGAGCAATACAATGTTTTTGGAGAAAGATTTGTAAAGGCGTTCGACTACCTAAAGAAAAACGACATCACCAAAATGGAACCCGGCCGTTACGAAATTGACGGCAGCGATGTTTTCATTCTGGTACAAGCCTACGAATCAAAATCCATCGACAACTGCGGTTTCGAGGCGCACAAAAAATACGCGGACGTTCACTACGTAGCAGAAGGCTTCGAATACTTGGGCTATGGCCCGCTGGAGCGCGCAGGCGAGCCGATAACCGAATACGACCCCAAAGCCGACGCAATTTTCTTCGAAAAAGAGTGTCAGTTAATTCTCATGCAAAAAGGCGACTTGGCGATTGTTTTCCCGCACGACGCACACATGCCGCAAAGACGCGCATTGGTAAAAGTTCCTGTCAGCAAGGCATGTATTAAGGTTCGCGTAGCTGATTAATAGAGTTTAGTAAAGTAAGAACCCATACGCATGGGTTCTTACTTGAAAGCAGTCCAAATTACTATTACAAAAGTCCAACCTATTAGTGACACTAATAAGTTGAATTTTTATACCAACCGATATTGTTCCGCCTATAAAGGAGGCATGAGTTAAAACATGAACAACTCTTGGGCATTAAAAGTTGCCGAAACTTTCTTAGCAAGAAAACCAAACCTGACAGAGCAATGGACTTACGACATAGGCATAGTTCTAAAAGGCTTTGAGGCACTGTATCATCTCACCGGTAACGAAGAATTTTTTGGCTATATAAAAACCACCATGGACGCATTTGTATCGGAAGACGGCAGTATAAAGCACTACAACCGAGACGAATACGCCCTGGACAACATCAACACAGGCAAGCTGATGTTCCCGCTTTACAAAAAATACGGCGACCCAAAATACAAAAAAGCCGCCGAATTGTTAATGGAGCAGCTAAAAAACCAGCCGCGTAGCAGAGACGGCGTTTTCCTGCATAAGAAAGCGTTCACAGAGCAGGCATTTTTGGACAGCCTGTTTATGGCCGCGCCATTTTATGCACAATACGTGCAGGAATTCGGCGACGCGAAGGACTTCGACGACGTAGCAAAGCAGTTCCTTCTATGCGAATCCTATTTGCGCGACGATAAAACCGGCTTGCTGTACCACGCCTGCGATTTAAGTAAAAGAGTCTCGTGGTGCAACCCTGAAACCGGGCTGTCCGAGAGCTTTTGGGGGCGGGCAATGGGCTGGTTCTGTATGGGGCTTGCGGATACGCTGGAATTCTTCCCGCAAGACCACAAGGACAGACAACTGCTCGTAGACGCATTGGACAGGGCATTCACCGCATTGGCAAAAGTGCAAAGCCCCGAAGGCGTGTGGTATCAGGTACTGGACAGCGGCCACAAAAGCGGCAATTATCTTGAGTCGTCCGCGTCCATAATGTTCACGTACGCACTGGCAAAAGCTATCAGCATGGGTTGCGCGGATAAAGTGAAGCATGGCCCGGTACTGGAAAAAGCGTACAGCGGAATCATAAAAGAGTTCATAACCACAACCAACCAAGGGCTTATAAACCTGAACAAAGTTTGCCAAATGGCGTCACTCGGCGGCGATATTAACGATGGCAGCTTTGTCTATTACATCAGTGAGCCAATCGTGTCCAATGACAGACGCGGTTTTGGCGCGTTAATTCGATTGTGCTGTGTTGTGGAGAGTATGTAGAGTTGTCCACAATTTCAGTTGGGTTCTCACAGAACCCAACTGAAAACACAGGTTTTAAATTACAGGTTCAGATACATCCCGGCGGTTTATCATACAATGCCACACCACCACAAACACCATTATAACGGCACCGCCAAGCAGCAGCGAAATACCCGTCGCAAGTCCGTAAGCATCCGCAACGGCACCGATGATACTTGGCAAAAATATCCCGCCAAGGCCGGATATCGCAACGGTAAAGCCCAGCGACACAGGAGAAGTAGCACCTTTCATAGTAGCAATCGTAGTAGGATACATACCCGCCATACTAAGCCCGATACCCAGCAAAAACAGCATCGACAACACTACAGAGCCGCTTAAAATCATACCCGCAAAGCAAATGGTAGTGGCAACGGCCATAACCAGCAGCGCGATATTCTTATTACGGATGCGGTTTGCCGCAACCGCGATACCAATGCGTCCGATGGTCATCATCGTCCAATGTATTGTAAGCACAATGCCCGCAAGGCCACGCGGCAGGGTTCCCGCGTCAATAAAATAGAAAACAAACCAACCTATTATGGAAGTTTCCACAGCAACATAAAGGAACAATAGTATAGTAGGTGCCCAAAAACTGCTTTCACATAGGAAGGAAAGTGACAGTTTCTTCTTCTCCTTAGGAGGCGGCTCCGGCAGTACAGAACGCGCAAAAAGCACACACGCAATACCTATAAACACAGCAACCGTAACGGAAGCCAACCGCCAAGCGTCAGCCCCGACAGCCTGCGCCCAGGCGATAACAATAACCGGAGAAATAAGCGCGCCAAACGCCCATCCCGAGTGGAGTATATTCATTGCGGATGTCCGGTTGCCGGATACGTCGGCGGTTGTCACATTACAGGTATTGTTAAGCGTACCGCGGCAGATACCCGTTAGTGCGAACGCCAATATAAGCAAGAGCAAATTCTGCACGGCAAGCAACATAAGCAAGCCCACCACGGCACCGCCGCACATAAGCAAAGTGGAACGCTTGCGTCCGATAAGATACGGCAGTACACCGGTTGCAAGCACCGCAATAAAAGTACCCAGCTGATGCGCCGAAAACACTATGCCGGCCTGTGTATAATTAAGCGAATGCTCTGCCTGTATGTAAGGCAAAAGCACGCCCATCATAATAACCATGATGCCGTTTATCACAAACGCAAAATTGATGGTTACCCACAGCCGCTGGTTTTGCGGTTCGACTTCGAGCCGGGTGAATAACCGGGTGAATATATTGTGCATGTTGTCAAATCCTTTCGTATGTGAATGACACGATGATAAGGATATGCCAAAATGAAGTAACCGTCAAATATAAAAAAAACCGAGGTGTAAAATGAAAACAGAAAAAAACCAATCATGGGTATTCGAATCAGACGTTGCCGGAATTGACCTTGGCAACGGCGTAACCCGCAAAATCCTTGCCTACGGCGACGAGGCAATGTGCGTGGCACATCATTTCGAAAAAGACGCGGTGGGAGCTTTGCATAGCCACCCGCACACACAAATCACCTACATAGCGGAAGGTGTTTTCGAATTCGAAATCGACGGCGTAAAAAAAATAGTGCAAAAAGGTGATACCTTGCTCAAGCAAAATAGCGTAATTCACGGCGCGGTATGCCTCGAAAAAGGCATATTAATCGATTTCTTCACCCCAATGCGCGAAGATTTTGTGTAAATAGCCTAAAAGATGAATATCTGCAATATTTTTGGTTAACATTTGCAAGGAATATGTCATATCTGTATGTTATCATCTGAAAATAGCACTGCATATGAGAGATGCGGAGTTATCATAAAGATTTCTTTAGGAGGAAATTAAAATGAAAAGAATTTTAACAGTATTGCTGGTACTCTCCCTTGCAATAGTTGCGTTTGCAGCTTGCAACAGAGCCGAGCAAGAAGAAAACTTCCACTTGAGATTGTCGGAAGTTCACGCAGGCGAGGCGCATCCCGCCACCATCGGCCACACACACTTTGTAAACCGTGTGAATGAGCTTACAAATGGTTCCGTAACCGTAGAGTTGTTCTCCGGCGGCGTGCTAGGTAGCGAAATGGAAGTTATGGCACAGGTGCAAATGGGCGTTATAGATATGGTTCGCCTACCGCCCCCAATCATCGCAAACGTAGAGCCTAGGTTTAACGCAATATTTATGCCAGGCGTATGGGATGGCCGCGACCCAATGTTCCGCGCACTTGACGGCGAACTTGGCGAATTTTTCGCAGACATGCTTCGCCCTCATGGTATGTACATTTTGGCATGGCATGACGCAGGCGCACGTAGCGTGTACAACAGCGTTCGTCCAATTTATACCCCGGAAGACCTTGCGGGTCTAAGAATCCGTATGCAAGAAAACGACCTAATGGTTCGTTTGATGTACTTAATGGGCGGCGTGCCGGTACCAATGGGCCCTGCAGAAGTTTACTCAGCCATACAAACCGGCCTAGTTGACGGTGCGGAAAACAACTGGCCTTCATATGTAACCAGCTTTGCACACTACGAAGTAGCTCCTTTCTTTACAGAAAACGAGCATGCACGCGCACCTGAAGCGGTTATAATAAGCCTTGAAGTTTGGGAAAGCCTAAGCGAATCTCAACAAAACGCAGTGCGTCAAGCCGCCATCGAAGGCGCGCAAGCACAGCGTACAGCATGGGCAGCGGACGAAGTTCGCTCCGAGCAACAAGCAGTAGCGGCGGGTGCAGTAGTTTCTCGCCTAACCCCGGCACAACTTGCGGCGTTTACCGAAAGAATCATGCCTATCTGGGACGATTTCCCACATCTTGCAGACTACATCGCAATGATTCGCGCTACTCAGTAATAAATTAGCAGTTTTGGCTCAATATTAGCGATTTGATTTTGCGTTGTCCGAAAACGAGACCGAAACGCGCGGCATCAGGCGCGTTCTCGGGCGAAGTTTGAGGCTACGCAAAACCAAGTTGCGACTATCTTGGGGCTGTTGTGTAAACAGCCCCTTAATTTTACTCGTAAGTAGGCTGTTACTCTAAGTATCGCAGCTACGATGCGACCAAGGAGGTCATTCCTTGCTGAAATTTTATACCAACTACAAAAAGTTCATCGTCGGCATGAACAGGATACTTGACGTTATAACTGTTGTGCTTATGCTGTCTATGGTGGGCGTGGTTTCGTATCAGGTTTTCATGCGACAGTTTTTCAATAGACCGCCCATTTGGGGCGAGGAAGTTTCTATTACACTAATGATATGGTTCGTGTTCTTGGGTATTATCCTTGGACTGGAAGAAGATTTGCATATAGGTATTACCATGCTGGTTTCCAAACTGCCGCCTAAGTGGCAGCACGTTTTGAGGGTTTTTGTGCATGGGCTTATTCTGCTTCTTGCATTCCTGTTCGTTTACTACGGATACAACCTAACATCAAGGATAATGGATTTTGGCACGGTGCTTACCGCTACAAGATGGCCTGCGGCCATTCACTATTTTGCGGTGCCTGTGGCCGGCGTAATGATGGCATTTGTTGCACTTGGTAAGATTGCGGGTGCGTTTATCAAAGAACCTAATGAAGACACAGATGGAGAGGAGCAGCCCACATGACAGTAGATCCTATTGCCATTACCATTTTGCTGGGCGGCTTTGCGGTCCTGATGGCTATAAAAGTCCCCGTAGCTTTCGCGCTGGCGTTGTCGGCCTTTGCTTCTGCTTGGTATTTTGGGACAAGTACGAGAATGCTGCCCGTTGTGGCGCAGCAGTTTGTAAGTGGTATCCGTTCATTCAATTTCTTGGCGATACCGTTCTTTATTATCGCAGGTAACCTGATGGGTGAGGGCGGTATAGGAAAGCGCATGATAGACCTTGCGGATGCATTGGTAGGGCGTGTACGAGGCGGGTTGGCTATGGTTAACGTGCTTTCGTCAAAATTCTTCGGTACGGTTTCCGGCTCCGTGGTTGCGGATACCTCCGCACTTGGGACAATTATGATTCCTATGATGGAAAAGCAAGGCTACGACAAGGAATTTGCGACGGCCAACACCGTTACTTCTTCCATAGTCGGTCTGCTTATCCCGCCCAGCCACAATATGATTATTTTTGCAATGGCGGCCGGTGGCGGCGTGTCTATTGCGGCTCTATTCTTAGCGGGTATAGGCCCGGCAATATTGCTTGGTGTTGGGCTTATGATAGTGTCATATGTTATTTCCGTTAAGAAGAACTATCCCAAAGGCAAGAAATATACTCTTTGGCAGACGCTTAAACTCATTGTTGACGGGTTTTTGAGTTTGTTCACCATTGTTATTATCGTTGGCGGTATCTCGTCGGGCTTTTTTACGGCTACAGAGGCGTCGGTTATCGCGGTTATTTACGCGTTTATCATCACGTTCGTCTGGTACCGCGAAATACCCATCAGCCGTTTCTGGGGCATAATGAAAAAGTCTGTGCGCACGGTGGCTATGGTTATGGCCATTATCGCCGCGTCTTCGGCGTTTGGGTACATGATGACCATCTTGCGTGTGCCTGATTTGGCCACCAACGCTATCCTGGCCGTTTCGGAAAACCCGCTTGTTATTTTGCTTCTTATTAATATCATTTTGCTGGTGCTGGGTTTGGTTATGGACATGGCTCCCATGATTCTTATTACCACGCCTATTCTCCTGCCTGTGGCTACGCAAGTGGCAGGTATGCATCCGGTGCATTTTGGTATCGTTTTGCTGCTTAATTTAGGGATTTCGCTTATAACGCCGCCGGTTGGCACGGTGCTGTTTGTCGGCTGTAGTATTGGCCGGACGAAAATTGAAGATGTAATGAAACCGCTGCTGCCGTACTACTTTGTTATGATTCTTGTGCTGCTGCTGGTTACGTATTTGCCGTTTATTTCTATGTGGCTGCCACGTGTGGCACTGGGATAATTAAATTTAAAGGAGAAGTATAATGGATATTCGATATTCAACAAACCCAATTGATGTAAGAACCTACACCACCGACGACTTGCGGGACGAATTTCTCATAAGCAACCTATACGTTGCCGACCAAGTGCAGGCCGTGTATTCTCATGTAGACCGTATGGTTGTGCTGGGCATAATGCCTGTGAAAGAAACGCTGTCAATCGACAAGGGCATGGATATAATGAAAACCTTTGGCACAACATATTTCTTAGAGCGTCGCGAAGTTGGATTCTTTAACCTGGGCGGCGCGGGCGTATGTATAGTAGACGGCAAGGAATACGCCATGGGTCCAAAGGACTGCATTTATATCACCAAAGGCACAAAGGAAGTTTTGTTCAAAAGCAATAATGCCGACGAACCGGCACGTTTTTACGGAGTTTGCGCACCCGCGCACAAAGTGTGCGAAACAAAACTCCTAACCATTGCCCAGGCCGCGAAAGTACCGTTGGGTGCCGCCGAAACCAGTAACAAGCGCGTAATCAACCAGTTCATCCACCCGGACGTACTGGAAACTTGCCAGCTCCTTATGGGACTCACGATACTGGAACCCGGCAGCGTATGGAACACCATGCCCGCACACACACACGAACGCAGAATGGAAGTATACACCTACTTCGACATCCCCGAAGACCAAGGCGTATTCCACTTCATGGGCGAACCGCAAGAAACAAGGCACATCACAATCCAAAACTTCGACGCGGTAATCTCCCCAAGTTGGAGCATACACTCCGGTTGCGGAACGTCAAACTATGCCTTCATTTGGGCAATGGGCGGCGAAAACCAGACATTTACGGATATGGATGTTATTCCTACTGCTCAGTTGCGGTAATTTAGTATAAAACCGTGGGGCTTTGCCCCACGCGGGGGACACCCCCCCTAACCCCACTTCTTTTTTGTAAAAAAGAAGCAAAAAACTTTAACTTCGGTTTATAGAATAGGCCGCACTTTAGAGAGTGCGGCCTATTAATAATGTAGACAAACCCATAAAAATATGCTTCGATAATTTCAACTGGTGAGTGTCACTCACTAGTTGAAAAATAAATGCTCCGATTCCTAAACATACCTCCAAATTACGGATATAGCAAAGATTTGTCATCAGCTTGTCGTGAATCCTGTATATCATCAACAAAGACGATATCACCAACTACTTGATATACGATGAGATGCTTTTCGCATGATACCAAATATCGGTATTTTCCGCTCTTTAGGTAAGGTCTGTTAAAGACAGGATTACGATATGGCATACGCTCCAATGAACGCATATCTATAACAAGGTTATCTAAGAGCCTTTCGGCGGCTGATTCGCTCACTCTTGCCAAAAACTCAAAGTGGTCATACATTCTGTCGTT
>Ga0123355_10005081_pt1 | contig 19169 bp, 17 predicted proteins | sample TergutEmb28metaG_3_FD_89872 | JGI IMG/M metagenome (GOLD analysis project Ga0123355, IMG submission 89872) | Embiratermes neotenicus P1 segment gut microbial communities from Petit-Saut dam, French Guiana - Emb289 P1 | ecosystem: Host-associated > Arthropoda: Insects > Digestive system > Gut ... | reverse complement strand
TGCCGTTGCAAGCCCCGCCTTCCAGGCCAGATACGCGGCCATTGCCGGAGAATATGGGGAAAATGAATATATCGTGTGGATGTGGTTATTCACATTTTCGCCGGATATGGGGCTTGCCAGTTCGCCGGATTTATGCTGGGACATAAGTTTTGCCAACGCGGCCAGTCTTTCCGCGGAAGTGCCGGCGTTAAGCCTTTCAAGATCCATCATTTCAGCATCACCTGCCCCCCTGTCACCGGTATGGCTTGGCCCGTTTCGTATTGCTGCTCTACCACATAAAATATCGCCCGCGCCACGTCCACAATTTCACAGCCACGCCTCATGGGTACCCTATCCTCATAGCTTTTACGTACATCAGCGATGGTTTTTGCACCGGGCACCTTTCCTGTGTCCAAATATTGTTTAAACAGCCCCTTTTCAGGGTCGGACCATAGCGGCCCATCCAAAAAATTTCCCGGACAAATGGCGTTTACTTTAATGCCATGCTCAATAAGCTCTAGCGCAAATGATTGTGTTAAGCCAACGCCGCCGAACTTGCTGCCCGCATAGGCAAAATTTTTGTTGCTGCCTTCCAGCCCGGATTTGGAATTTATTTCAACAATATCAGTCATATAGCCTGGCGCGTGCTTATTTTGTAATCTCATGATGGCCGCAGCGTGCTTTGCACATAAAAAGTAGCCTGTGTAATTAACTGCCGTAACAAAGTCAAAGCTTTGTTTTGTCATGTCGAAAATGCTGCCCGCCGTCAATACGCCGGCATTGGACACCAGCAGGTCCAATCCACCAAAATTAAGCACAGTGTCGTGCATCATATTTTCGATGGATACCTCGTCGGATACATCTACCCTAAGGGCAATGGCACAGTGCTTTCCATATGTTTCGTTAAGCTCGGCAGCGCATATCTCTGCACCTTGGGCGTTTATGTCCGCAACCACAACATAAGCCCCTTCCGCCGCCAGCGATTGTGCTATGCCTTTGCCAAAACCCTGGGCACTGCCCGTAACAATGGCAATTTTGCCTTTCATGCGTTGGGCATCTGTGGCGGCAAATGCTGCTTTGCTGCGGTATTGCTCTATCTCCCAATTTAGTATGAAGGTTGTCATCTCATCCGTAAGGGGCAAGGGGCCGCCAAAGCTTTCCGTGTAGGTTGCTATCTTTATGGCATCTAAAAACAGCTGCTTCGCAACTTCGGCTTCCTTTTTGCTTGCGCCAAGAGCCACGAAGCCCAAATCTTTTATGGCAATAATCTTTGGCGGATAGCCTTTTCTACCGCAATAGTTGTCAAAATCCTGTTTAACGTCCTCGTTAGCGGCCAAAAACATCGGTTCGTCCTTGCAATACACGATATGGTCAGGGGTGAAGGGTTTTACAAGATTTGCAAACTTTGTTTCATCCGACACAAAATCCATTACTTGTTTATTTGTGCAAAACACCGCGGTCGCCTTGCCTTCCTGAGAATATAGCATCCTTAATGCGGGAATAATCTCCGAACCTTTGCGCTTATCGTATTTAACCGGCGAAAAATCCGGTTTATTTACTATTTGTACATCCAATGTCATCATCACATTATTCATGATATCGTCAATTTCGTAAGTATCATCGGCGGCAACAAAAATGCCATGGTTTTGCATGATGGCCACCTTTGGATATTGGCCTGTTTGCGAAAGCCTCTCCGAAAAAACCTCTTTGCACACAGCCGCCAGTATATATCCCGGCTTTGTAAGCCCTATCCAAACGGCTTTATCACCAAACAGCTTTTCGCAATGCATTTCGCCATCCATCCCGCAAGTAAGGCCATTTACAAGGGCGGGATGCACGTGCAGCACATATTTGTATGGAAAAAGCGCGTGCAAAATGGCTTCCACACTGGGGCGTTTGGCCTCTTCGCCGGGAAGCCTCGCGGCCATCATGTCGGCAAGGGCAGCGGCCTCGCGCTCGTCATCGTCAGCGGGATACGATTTGTTTAACATGGCCTCAAGCTTGCCCATGTCCATCTGCACAAATTGCTCAGGTGTTATGTCGGAAAGAGAGGTTCCGGAGCTTTTTACGGCCATAACACCGCCTTCTTTAAACGAAGTGTTGCCACCACCGGCCAAAACGTAAGCTTCGTCGGCACCATATCTATTTGACATTTTTGTAAGTATTTGCAAATTCATACATACTCTCCTATCCGCACAATATTTCAATAAATGTTTGCTTCGATAAGTTGTAAAAATATTCAGAGATATTTACATCAGCAATAGCATCTGTGATGATATCCGGCCGCAATTCGCAGTTATGTAGCCTTGCCGCCAGTTCCACGAAGGGTCTATCACCAAAATAGTCTCCAAAGCACTGGATATCAGTAATTTTGCCCTCCTTGATGTCCAAATAAAATTCCAAAGTTCCGCAGCTTTCTACACGGCGCTTTTTTTGTATGGAATATCGAGGCGATGCGCCAAAATTCCATTGCCATGTAGCGTATTTCTCGTCGCGCATCTGTTTAACGGATGCGATGTCATCGTCACTTGGGATGTAAGTTGTATATCCTGGGGCCAAAACATTTTTGATAAGACATTGCTTAAATATTTCCAGCGTGATATCATCGTCCAGATGGTCCAAAATATTAGTAACATGGCTTTTTATCGACTTTACACCCTTGCCTTGCAGTTTGCTTTCCGAAGGGGTAAGCGCTTCCTGAAGCGTATCCAAATCCGAAGAAAACATGATGGTGCCATGGTGCATCACCCTGCCATTTTTGCTATAGCGGGCATTGCCGGAAAACTTTTTGCCGTCGATGGTTATGTCGTTTCGGCCTTGGGCTTGGGCCTCTACGCCAAGCTCTGCAAGGGTTTTAAGCACCGGCTGACAGAAATGCGAAAAACCGGCCTCTTCAAAATCCTTTGTGATAAATGTGAAGTTAAGATTGCCCAGGTCATGATAAACGGCGCCGCCGCCGGAAAGCCGCCTTGCTACGCGTATGTTGCGCCGGTCAACGAAAGGCCGGTTTATCTCCGCCTCAGCATTTTGGTTTTTGCCTATTATTATGGCATTATCATTTTGCCACAGCATGAATATATCCCGCCCGGCGTCAAACAAATGCTGCTCCATCGCAAGATTAAAATATGGGTCATTGGATTTTGGCTCGTAAAACAGCATCATACACCCTTTTTCGCTTTGCGCATTTGCTCAATCGGCGTAAAGCTCTCTGTCGGCACATGGCCGGGCAGTGGCACGATGTTTTCATTGATGGCATCAAGTATCCAGCTAGCTTGCGGGAAGAAAAATTCGTCAAATTCAAAAGGCGGGGTTATCCAGTTTTTCGCGCCAACCACCACGGGCGGCGCGTCCAGGGCATCAAAGCAAAGCTCTGTGATGTTACGTGCTACGTCGTTTAAAAACGAGCCGCGGGTACAAGCATCTGATGCCAGCACAACACGCCCTGTTTTGTTAACGGATTGTATTATTTCTGTATAATCCAGCGGCACAAGGCTATAGAGGTTGATTATCTCTGATTCCATGCCGTATTTATCTTTTAAAATATCAGCCGCTTCGCAAGCCTTGTACAATGTTGCGCCAATGGTCAAAATTGTGATATCTTTGCCGGTACGCACGGTGTTAACGCCGCCTATTTCAAGCTCGTAAGGCTCTGTTGGCACACCTTGGGTGTAAAATTGCTCGCCCATGTCATACAGCCTTTGGCTTTCAAAGAAAATCACAGGGTCGGTGCCGTTTAGGGCCGCTTGCATAAGGCCCTTGGCCTCGTAAGGCGTGGCCGGGAAGCAAACTTTAAGGCCGGGTATATGGGCAACCAGTGCCGTCCAGTCCTGCGAATGCTGCGCGCCGTATTTAGAGCCCACGGACACACGCAACACCACAGGCATCTTTAAAATGCCCGCGCTCATAGACTGCCATTTGGACAGCTGATTAAACACCTCATCCCCTGCCCTGCCGATAAAGTCGCAATACATAAGCTCTGCCACCACGCGTCCACCGCATAGGCCGTAGCCCACGGCACTGCCCACGATGGCCGCCTCGGATATGGGCGCGTTAAACAAGCGCGAATGTGGCAGCACCTCAGCCAGGCCGCGATAGACGGCAAAAGCACCGCCCCAGTCCCGCACGTCCTCGCCATATAAAATTAAGGAAGAATCCTCATAGCATTTGTCCAAAATAGGCTCGAAAATAGCGTCACGATAATTATAAGCCTTCATTTTGCTGACGGGCTTGCCGTCTTTAAGGGCAAAACGCTCTTTGCCCGCAATTTGCTTTACGCGAGAGCATTCTTCCTTGGGTATCAGCACCTGAGGCGCAACGTCCCCAAAAGAGGGCATCTTCATATCCGAAAACATAATGCGCTCTACAACAGCCTTGTCCTTTGTAAAATCCGCATAAGGCGATATTTCTTCGCTGGCAGACCACTGGCAAATCTTGGTCATACGCTCGCGGGTTTCTTTCCAAATGTCTTCAAAGGCACTATCGGGGGCAACACCCGCCTCAACAAGCTCGTTGCGGAAGACGACGCAGGGGTCAACAGCTTGCCACGCATCCATCTCTTCTTTAGAGCGATAGGCGTTTTGGTCACTGGTCGAATGCCCCGAAAGGCGATATGTTACCACATCCAGCAGCACAGGGCCTTCGCCGTTTTTAATAATCTCTTTTTTGCGCCTGTAGGCGTCTATCACCGCAAGGGGGTTGTGGCCCCAAACACGCTCTGCGTGCATCTGGCTTGGGGTTATGCCGGCACCTATACGCGCCAGCATATCATAGCCCATAGTTTCGCCGCGGGTTTGGCCGCCCATGCCGTAGCCATTGTTGAAGATGTTAAATATAATGGGCAGTCCGCCGGGCTTGTCCTTCCAAAGGGTGTTAAATTGGTCCATTGCAGCAAAATTAAAGGCTTCCCAAACAGGGCCGCAACCCAGAGAGCCGTCACCGATGTTACACACAACTATGCCGTCTTTTTCGTTGCACTTTTTATACAGCGCGCCGCCAATGGATATAGGCCCAGAGCCGCCAACGATGGCATTGTTGGGATATACCCCAAAAGGTAGGAAAAAAGCGTGCATAGATCCGCCCATCCCCATATGAAAGCCGTTTTTGCGGGCGAAAATTTCTGTTAGGGTGCCGTATAGCACAAAATGTATAGCCAAATCCTTTACGGATGTGTGTTTGTAAATGCCCGAAAGGGTTTTAACAATGCCGCCGCCCAAAAAACCTTCCATAACTTCCATAAGCTCTTGGTCATTCAGCTTTTCGATACAGGAAAGGGACTTTGCCAAAATTTCGCTGTGGCTGCGGTGGCTGCCAAAGATGATGTCGTCTCTGCCCAGCAAATATGCCTGCCCCACGGCGGCGGCCTCTTGCCCAAGGGATAGATGCGCAGGGCCGGGGTATGAGGTTTTTATGCCATTATATTCCTCTTGGGTTTTTATCTGATTAAGCATATGCTCAAATTCGCGCAAGATGGTGATGTCGCGGTACATTCGTATAAGATCACCGTCAGAATATTCCGAACGCACCTGGGCAACAGTTTTTTCATAGCTGTTGACGGGAATGTCCGTAAATGTTATTTTGCCGCTATTTTTAAGCTCGGCAGGGTCAATGTTTAATGATTTTGGCATGGATTTTGCTCCTTTCTATACAAACAGCGTTTCGCGTATAATCTCAGCAACAGTAGGGTGCGGGAAAACCAGTTCTTTTATGTCATCCACCGGCCAGCGGGATTCTATCATCATGGCGGCCCCGTAGATAATTTCCGATGCGTAGGCACCTATCAAATGCACGCCTATCAGGCGGTTTGTGCCTTTTTCTACAAGCAGCTTGCACAGTCCGTCCGCGCCCTCATTTTCAGCGACAAATCTGCCGCTGTAGAGCATGGACAGCTTTTTCACGGCAAAGTCAATGCCCTTTTCCTTGGCAGTTTCTTCCGTTTCACCAACGGCCGCCACTTCGGGGGATGTGTATATAACCGCCGGTATCGCATCATAGCGCATGATATCTCTCTTGCCCAAAATATGGTTTACGGCCACCTCGGCCTCGCGATATGCCGTATGGGCTAACATGCTTTTGCCATTTACATCGCCAATGGCATATACGCCGGAAATATTTGTCCGCAAATTACTGTCGGTTACAATGCTGCCGCGTTCTGTATAGATGCTCAGGCTTTCAAGGCCCAGCCCATCTATAGCTGCGCGGCGGCCTATTGAAATTAAGGTAAGCTCCACGTCAATTTGCCCAGATTGACCGTCATTCTCGTACATAACAGACTTTGGCGCAACCTCTGTAACCTTGCACCCCAAGCGAAAATCAATCCCCTTTTTCTGCAAATCCTTCATCAAAAGCCCACAAATTTCACCATCATTATATCCACCAATTTTATCCATCATCTCAATTACGCAAACCTCTGCACCCGCCGTTGCAAAATACGCCGCCATCTCAAGGCCGACAACGCCGCCACCGATAACCGCAAGCTTTTTGGGGATTTTGCGTGTTTGCAATATCTCGCGGCTGGTCATCACATATCCGGCTTCAAGGCCTTCTTGCACGCCGGGTATAGATGGAATAATCGGCTGCGAACCAGTGGCTACCAGCAAATAACGTCCACTGTAAGCCTCGCCGTCAGCTTCCACAACAAATACCTCGCCTTGTTTTCCGGTTATCATCGCCGCAGACTTTACAACATTAACTTTGCGCGCCTTCATCTTAGCCGCCACGCCACCAACAAGGGTTTTGACAACTTTATCCTTGCGCGCAACAACAGCCTCGTGGTTAAGTACCACATTTTCGGCGGTTACACCGTAAGCGGCCCCATTTAGCGCGTTATCGTACATTTTTGCAGAATTTAGGAAGGTTTTTGTGGGTATGCAACCCTCGTTAAGGCATACGCCGCCAAGGCTGTGCTTTTCAAATAAAGTAACCGAAAGCCCGCCCTCAGACGCTCTTTCGGCCGCCAAATAACCGGCGGGGCCACCGCCGATAATTAAAACATCGCTACGCAATTTTTCCATCATCTCCGCCTCCCTATATGCTCTCAAGCAGCATCATCAAGTCAAAATTCTCAATATTTTTGGCAAGGTCGCGGGCAAAGCGCGAGGCAGGTGCGCCGTCTACCGCCCGATGGTCGTATGTAAGGGACAGGCCTATGCTTTGATACGCCTCGATATTGCCATTTGTCTCCCTTACTTTCGTAGAAATGCCGCATATGCCAAGTATAGCCACCTGGGGCGGGTTTATCACCGGCGTAAACATCTCAACGCCAAGGGCCCCAAGGTTAGACACGGTAAAAGATGCGCCCTGTAGCAAATCCGGGCTTATATTGCCGGACTTTGCCTGTGCCGCAACCTCTTTTGAAGCCTTAGACAATTGCAAAAGGCTCATTTTATCGGCATTAAATATCGTGGGCACCAGCAAGCCCCGCGGTGTGTCCACCGCCATGCCCAGATGCACCCCGAAAAACTTGCGCAAAATATTGCCATCTATCAAATGTGAATTCATATCAGGATGGGCAAGCAGGGTTTTAACCACGGCAAACATCACCATATCGTTGACGGAAATCCCGTCAAGCCCCATATCGCCAACCCTTTGCTTCAGACGCTGCCTAAGATTAAGGATGGTGGACGCATCGCATGAATGATGGTGGGTAAGCTGTGCTATCTCTGCCAGAGATTTGCTCATAGACCTTGCAATGGCCTTGCGCACCGGCGTCATCTTTTCGTCAACGAATTCCGCCGCACAGGCCACATCTTCCCTCGTGCCGCCAATAAATCCATCATCTCTACGGCCGCCGATATTTGCACCCGTGCCCACTGCCGCCAAAACGTCTCTTTCAATGACGCGCCCATTTGGGCCGCTTGGCATAACAGCCCTTAAATCTACCCTTAAACGCTGTGCTGTATTTTTCGCACGGGGAGACACCGCGCCGGAAGCATCAACACTTGCTATATGCACTTTCGCGTCTTCATGTTTGGTTTCTTGCTCTATATTTTGTTCTTGCTTTTCCACACTGGGCATGGTCACATCCGGTCTTAATGCCGACACATCCTCGCCAGCCTGTCCAATTGCACACACAGCCACAAGACAGGGCACCTCATCGCCACTTTCAAAGAAAATGTCTAAAAGCGTGCCCTCTGCTGTTGATTCGCATTCAAAAGTAGCCTTGTCCGTTTCATAATCGAAAAGCTTATCACCAATATTTATATAATCGCCAAGTTTTTTATGCCATTCACCAATAATGCAGCTTTCAACCGATATGCCCGCCTTAGGCATCAAAACACTAACAGCCATACATCATTCTCCTTTCGGGCATTGCTTATTCTTACTAAAGATATCATACCAAAAAAGATAAGTCAATATCAAATCATAATCAAGGCCTGTCAATGAATAGGGTTTAATAGGACCTATCTCGGAGGGATAACTGACAATGAAATCCACCAAACCCTTAACCGCATATCACGAAAAAGCCATAGGCAAGACGCTCTTTAGGGTGACGACCATCTACAAAGGAGAAATTGACTTTAAAAAAGCGATAGAAGATGCCGTAATTAAGAAAATTGTGAATGAGGTATGCTATGGCAAAGCAAAAAGGCAGCAGGGATTATAAAGTAGGCATTTATGTGCGCTTGAGCAAGGAAGATAGCAGAGCAGAAGAGTCAATTTCCATCGAAAACCAAAAGCTGATGCTGATAAAGTATGTTAAAGATAATAATTGGCAGCTAATAGAAATATATCAAGAGGCGTGTGATATAATAGAACCAACTCAAAAAACCTTGAAATTCTAAGGGTTTGCGAAGTTTGGTTCTTTTTTATGAAATTAAATTACACGCATGGGGCTGGTTCTTCAATACGTCAAATAATTCTTACGTGAAAAATCAGCAGGTATCCGAAAGAAGTCGGGCCGCCAAAGGCGGTGTTTGCAGAGCAAACATACTGAAGGTATCCGAAAGATATCGGACGGCTCATAGAGCCGTGTTTGCAAAGCAAACATACCAAAAGAAGGTTTTGCCCCACGAAAAGGAGGAATTTTTGTATGGGCAAAACTCATTTGTGCGAAAGCACAGCCCAAGGTGTTAGCGATGTCACTATCCAAAAAGATTGCAAGGTAATAGCCGTCTCATCAAGAAAAGGAGGCGTAGGTAAAACAACCACAACGGTAAGTCTTTGTGCCGGTCTTGCCGGACAAGCTAAAGCAGATGGCTCACCAATCAAGGTTTTAGCCATTGACACAGATAGCCAACATTCTCTGGGCGTAAGCCTTGGGATATTGAAACCAGATAACCTATCACGCACTCTAACAGATGTTATGTATGACATCATGACAGACCAAATGACAGGTCAGGTGACAGACCAAATGACAGGTCAGGTGGCAGGCCAAATGACAGGTCAGGTGAAAGGCCAAGATTTTGGTCCATTAGTTGGCCAATTAGAAGGTATTATCCGCCATGAAGAAGGCATAGATATATTGCCTTCTAACAGCAGTTTAACAAATATAGAGCTTGCTCTTGTATCTGTTATTGGTCGAGAAACAGTTCTAAAGCAGTACATAGAATTGGTAAGACCATATTATGATTATGTAGTCATAGACACTTCACCAAGTCTTGACTTAATGACTATTAATGCTCTTGCCTGTGCAGATAGCGTTATTATTCCGGTAGCTCCTAAGTTTCTTGATGCTAAAGGCTTAGAAGCTCTATTAAAGAACATAGCCAAAATAAGGCAGCAAATCAATCCATCTTTAGATATCATGGGTATACTGCTAACCATGGTAGATAAAAGAACAAGATTAGCAAGGGATATTGTTTCATCAATAGAAGAAGCCTATGGTGGTAAAATACATATCTTTGGTGAGAATATACCTAATTCCATTAAGGCATCAGAAGCATCTGCAAATGGGATAAGCATATTCAAGTATGACCCTAAGTGTAAAATAGCTATGGCATATGCCGCTCTTACGAGGGAGGTGCTTGATATTGGCTAAGACACGCGCACCTATTGTTCTTGATAAATTTGATGATATCTTTAACTCTACTGACAATAAGATGGATGTTGTCAGCGCAGATGCAGACAACAGAACTGCTGATGGCATGAATGTCGATAATTCAGATGTTAATTTCAAAAGCTCCATTGTTGCAAATGGCATAAGTGGCATTGTTTCTAACGACAATGACACAGATATCGCTAACAACGACGACACAGATATCATAGGCACCATAACCTACATCAACAACCCTCATGGCGAACGTATACTAGAAATCCCACTAGACGACCTCTACCCACCAGAATATCATCCCTTCCAAGTAAATGATGATGAAGCAATGGACAGGCTTACAAAGAATATAAAACGCAATGGTGTCAGAGAACCGGGATTAGCCAGACCTCGTATTGATGATACAGGTACTTTTACCGGCTATGAACTGGTAGTAGGTAATCGTCGCAAAAGAGCCTGCCAATTAGCAGAAAGACTTACTATGCCAGTAATCATACGTGAAATGAGTGATGAAGATGCTGTTATTGCCATGGTAGATTCTAACCTAGAACAACGTGAAAAGCTGCTTTATAGTGAGAAAGCATGGGCATATCGTGTTAAACTGGAAGCTCTAAATCATAATGGCATTAAAGGCGATAAGTTGTCAGTAGAAATCCTAGTAGAGCAAACAGGCGAAAGCAAGAACACAATCTTTCGCATAGTGAGATTAACAGAACTTGTTATTGACTTACTGGACAGGGTTGACCATGGCAAACTTTCATTTACTGCTGCTGTAGAGTTATCATATCTTTCTCAATCAGAGCAAATGGCTGCTTCTGCTGCCATGGATAACTATGATATAAAGCCATCACATTCTCAGGCTGTGAAGCTAAAGAAAATGAAGCAGGCTGATGAGCTTACCTTAGAGCTTATTGATGAGGTTTTATCAGAAGCCAAGAAAGAACCAAGAGAGATTAAAGAAGTCAGCCAGTTTCGTGAGTATTTTCCAAGTGGCTACACAGTCAGCCAAATGAGCGAGGTAATAGCTGGACTGCTTATGGAGTGGCAGTATGTAAATGGTGTTGCTGGTATAGCAGGCATTGCAGATATAACAAATATAACAAACGCGACAGATACAGCAGCTGGCTTGGCAGTCACAACGGGCGCAGATGAGGTTAGAGTTGACGAGATTGCGATAGATGTGGATATTGTTGATAACGAAGATGTAGTAAATGCCATATCAGATACTGCTAAAGCCGAGGATGCTGATTTTATTGCAGCAGACGCTGCAAAAGTTGTCATCCCAAACGCTGATGCCCTACAAATCGCAAGAGAGGAGGTGTTGTCATGAATACTCACATGAGAACCGAGCAACTAATAATAGAAGTTGAAGAAGCAAGACAGTTTATCATAAGTGAGGTAAACACAAAATTTAGTCGATTGATTGCTTACTTGCAAGCTACAAATGGCACGGGTATCCCCGTAGATATCGCCATAACAAACGATACAAACGATATTAGCGATATAGGCGACGGTATAAAAGACAAGTATGGCAATATGTACAGGGCTGCGGCAGGTGAATATTCAGCACTCATAACCTCAAACCCTGTAATATTCGTAGGCAGAAAACCCATTGCAGTTGTATTTGGCAAAGAGTTGATGTATGCCAAAAGCTGGAGAGAAGTTATGACTACTGTTTTAGAGCATTGTATACAAGACCCTGTATATTATAGCAGATTAATGGAGCTAAGAGGAAAGATATCAGGCAATTTCAGAGTATTTCTTTCTGACAAACCCGATGGCATGACAAAGCCTGCAAAGATTTATGAAAACCTCTATGCCGAAGCCCACCATGGCGCAAGAGCTATGATGTATGCTTTGGTTAGTAAGATATTGTCTGCTATTCACTATGATTGTTCTGATATTAGAATCATTATGAGGGCTAAGTTGTGAGAGTTAGTGATTCAGAGCCTTCATGATAACTAAATCGCGAGAGGTTTACAGTTCAGAACCTTCGTGAGAATTAAATTGTAAAAAAGTGTAGTTCCTAACCATCAAAGGGCAATAGGAACATATGGCTGATGGTGATGTGGAGCAATGCCTCAACATGACCACAATCCACAACATCAACCATAACTCCATATCATGGTTTGTAACTGGATATTTCACCTTGGTCCACAATTGGATATTTCAAAGGGCGCGAATCTCAACAGTATGTTGGGTATCGCGCCTTTTGCTGTGTCCGATATATTCAGACCAAAAATAAGCGGCTCTTTCCAAACGGGGAGAGCCGCTTATTTTGCTTTTCTGCAACACCAAAACTCTACTCTGAATATCAATCAATCTGCTGCATTGCAATCTCTTACGCTGGCTGCGACTGCAAGCATCTAAACTACGAGGAGGCTCAATCCCATGAAATCAAAAAGAAAATCACATAAAAAGCAACAAAAGAAACAGCAAAAGAAAAAAGACTACACTATTCAAAGTGTGCAAAAGTTTTATGGATATTACATGGAAGATATGGACTGTAAGCTGTGCCCATTCTATGTCGGCAAGAAAAAAGGCTGCAAGCTGAAAAAATGCTGCTGTGAAGATGAGAAAATAGATGCCATTGCCAATGGCAGAATCAAAAGAGCTAAGAGATTGGGTAGATGGGATAAATAGCTATGCAGATGGGTTATGTAGTTTTTGATGATGAGCAAACTGATAGTTATTGTGCAGGCAATTGACAGATACAGGGCGCGAAACATCACATATATGTTATAGTTTCGGAAAGGAGGCCGTATTAATGGGATATGTTACCCAAGAAATGATTGCGCGCGCCAGAGAAACCCATGTCCTTGACTATATCCTTTCTTGTGAAGCAGGTTCATACAAGCGTGTAGGAAGGGGCTACCGCCATAGAGAGGATAGTGCCCTTGCTGTTAGTGATAAAGGTTGGTATTGCCATAGAAAGAATAAAGGCAATGTTACTGCTTTGGACTATCTTGTGGAGCTAAAGGGTTATGGACTGGTTGAGGCGGTATGTATGATTTTGGGAGAGCAGCCAATCGTTGGGCCTCATAAAACATCCAAAGTTTCTGAATCATCCGAACTATACAAACCTTCCAGTCAAGCAGTCACAAACAACACATCCAATCAAGCATTTCTTAATAAATATCATAATCAAGCAGTTGTTAGCAAATCTTCAAATCATGCAACCAATATCAAACCTTCAAATCATGCAGCAACAAAAAAACATCCCAATCATGCTGCAAATCAACCATCTCAAGCAACAAATCAACCATCAATCCTACCATCCAATCAAACCCTTACACTCCCCCGCCGCCACAAAGACAATAGGCGCGTAATAGCATATCTACAGAGCCGTGGTATAGACAGAGACCTTATTCTTGACTGTATAAACCGTGGCGCTCTTTATGAAAGTGCTGTATATTGTAACTGTGTATTTCTCGGTAAAGATAAGCACGGCAAAACCCGTTTTGCTGCATTGCGCTCTACCACAAGCCGCTTTATGCACGATGCCGAAGGTAGTGACAAGCGATATGGGTTTATTATTCCGCCATATGACAGCGATGCAATGCTCAATCTTGCCAACAATAGCAATAGTATTAGTGCTAACAATGGTAATTCTATTGGTGCTAACAACAATAATGGTGTTAGTGCCAACAGCAGTAATTGTATTGGTATCAACAAAAGCAAAGGTGTCAGCAAAAGCAATAACAAAGTCGCCCTATTTGAATCACCTATAGAAGCCCTATCCCATCAAACCATGTGCAAACAAGAGTATATACCGCCATTTGATGGCTGGCGTTTATCTCTTGGCGGTACAAGTACGTTGGTATTGGAGTATTTTCTTGAAAATAATCCTCAGATAACCCATTGCATTGTCTGTACAAATAATGACGAGGCCGGAAATATGGCCATGGTGCGGATAATGGAGTTGGGTGATTCTCTGGGGATTGCTGTAGAGCGCTCCTTGCCTGCACGAGGTAATGACTGGAATCAGGCACTTCAAGTTGTGAAGGCCATGGAACTGGCGCGACAACATACATTTTCTGCAAAGCAACATTCGGTCTACTTATAACAAATGTGAAGTCCAACGCCACAAGAGAGTTTGATATTACAAAAGAGAAAAAATGCAAACTAAAACTAAACAAAATGCAAACCGAAAAACGAGACACTCGTTGACAAACCAAAAAAATCCTCTGTTTAATACAGGGGGCATGAGAGGAGTGATTTTCTGTCCGATTCAACCATCAAGCAATTCAACGAAAAACTGCAACTTAACATTATGGAATATCTGATACCATATGGATTAGTTCTATTTAACAAAAGAGAAGACATGTCACCGGAAGACTTGGCAACCTTTAACGAAGCCATGGGAGCCATGTCGCTTGTAGAAGAAGTCCATACGAGCCTTTCAAAAGGGGATTGGGATTTCAAATATATCGAATTTCTTAATCAATTTAAAAGCCCTTTGGATATGACTATCAAGGCATATCAAGAGGTTCAGCGCAATACGGGGAGTGAAAAACCTGAAATGGCACAGGTTATGGAGTATATGCTTGGTCCTGATTTCTTGAAAAAGCATAAATTATCTCTACCTGACAAAAATCCAAAAGACTTTACTATAAATTCCGATAATCCTAACAAAACAGAAAACAATGCACTGCCTGTTGAGCGAAAAGCAACATCGACATTTCAAGAAAAACTCGATAATGCCAAGGAAAAAGCGGAGCAAGAAAACGCCACGCGAAAAGATGCTATAAGCGATAATCCAAAATATCTCAATGGTCAGGAGATTGAGTAAAGCAGAGCAAACCACGGCTGGCTGCGATGCCTAATCCGCAAATCTATACAAACAAGGAGCTGATAACTATTGTCCAAGACCAGATAAATGAAAGATGTGTTGCCTTATCCATGAGGTCAACAAAATTAACGAGTCAATTGCTGGCCAAAGCTATGCGAGCATTTCTCAATAAGATGAATAAGCCTAGCCAAAAACACGGCAAGCAGAGTATTAAATCCCTAACCAAGCAAGGTGCCAGTCTTGAAAGTGTTGATATATCCGGTGGGGATATAGGCTCTTTTAAGAAAGTTGCTAGGAAATATAACATTGACTTTGCCTTGCAAAAAGATGGCGCTGCTGACCCTCCAAGATGGGTAGTGTTCTTCAAAGCTAAAGACAGCAAGGCTTTGGATGCGGCTTTTAAGGAGTTTTCTACTAAGATACTTAAAAAAGGCAAATCTGCAAAGCCGCCTATGCTGGACAAGCTAAATGAGTTTAAGGATATAGCCAATGCCACCGAAGCTCCCACAAAAGACAGAAGCAGAGGGGAGATATCGTTATGATTGTCAATATTACAATACTTTGTGTTATTTCGCTGGGCGCAATGGCCATGGGTACTGTGAGAACGATGTATTGCTGTGGCCCAAACGCACGAAGCCCAACCTTATGTTCGCCAGCACCTTATTATCTGAAACAAAGCCCGATGCACTACCTGCCTTGGACTCAATATCCTATAACATTCATCCCTTCGCTATTCGCTTTATCTAATGGCACAAAGGAGGCGATGCCATGACCCAATCCAAGCTCAAAAAGTACCTTCTTCCAAATATCCCATATATAATGCTATTCTGGTTCTTTAGTAAAGTTGGTGAAGCATATAGAATTACTGCTGAGACAGAACCCGATGCACTATCTGCTTTAGATTCTATATCTTATAGGCTAATGGGCACTTTCACAAATCTTAATCAAACTATCTCAAATCCAATCCCAAGTTTTAATCTCTTTGATATAGCAGTTGGCCTTATAGGTGCTGCTATCATCTTCTTAATAGTCCTTTCCAAAAAGAAAAATGCAAAGAATTGGCGTAAAGATATCGAGTATGGCTCTGCTCGTTGGGGTACACAAAAAGATATTGCGCCATTTGTAGACCCGAACCCAAAAAACAATATTATTCTTACTCAAACCGAGTGCTTAACTCTCAATAGCAGGCCCAAGCTGCCAAAACATGCGCGTAATAAAAACGTGCTTATTGTGGGTGGTTCAGGTTCCGGTAAAACAAGGTTCTTTCTAAAGCCCAACCTTATGCAGCTTCATTCTAGCTATTGCATAACTGACCCAAAAGGGAGCATCTTAATCGAATGTGGACACCTGCTAAAGAAGGCCGGGTATGAGGTCAAAGTCCTGAATACTATTGACTTTAGCCGCTCAATGTCGTATAACCCTTTCATGTACATACGAAGTGAAAAAGACATACTGAAATTTGTAACTGCGCTTGTAGAAAACACAAGGAGCGGTGAAAACAAAGGTGGCGACCCCTTTTGGGAGAAATCAGAAATAATGCTTTACTGTGCTTTAATAGGCTATATCCACTATGAAGCCGCAGAAGAAGAAAGAAATATGAACAGCCTAGTTGAAATGATTAACTCAATGGAAGTCCGTGAGAGTGATGAAACTTTCAAAAATGCTGTTGATTATCTCTTTGATGAATTAGAGAAAGAGGACCCGCAGCACTTTGCAGTACGCCAATATCGCAAGTATAAGTTAAGTGCCGGAAAAACGGCTAAGAGCATATTGGTAATGTGTGGCGCGAGGCTTGCAGCCTTTGATATTAAAGAGGTTAGAGAGCTTATGTCCCGTGATGATATGGAGCTTGACACTATTGGAGACCGTAAGACCGCATTATTTATTATTGTATCAGATACAGATGATAGTTTTAACTTCATAGCAGCACTTATGTATTCTCAATTATTTAATCTCTTATGCGACCGTGCTGATGTAAAATACGGCGGCAGATTGCCTGTTCATGTACGTTTCCTTCTCGACGAGTTTGCAAATATTGGAAAAATTCCTAAGTTTGAAAAGCTCATTGCAACCATCCGAAGCCGTGAAATATCGGCATGTGTTATCCTTCAAGCCCAATCCCAACTTAAAAGTATATACAAAGATGATGCAGAAACCATAATAGGCAACATGGATGCTCGTTTATTCCTCGGTGGTGCTGAGAAAACCACACTTAAAGACCTCACGGAAACACTCGGCAAAGAAACCGTCTATATGCTTAACAACAGCGTCAGTAAAGGAAATTCCCCATCATTCAGTCAAAACCAGCAGAAGGTTGGCAAAGAATTAATGTCGATGGACGAGCTTTCAGTTATGGATGGCTCTAAGTGCATACTCCAAGTCAGAGGCATAAGACCCTTTCTATCGGATAAATTCGATATAACAAAACATAAAAACTATCGCTATCTATCTGATGCCAACCCAAAGTATGCCTTTGATGTCGGCAAACATCTTAATAGAAAGCTGAAAGTCAAACCTGTGGAGGAGTATGAGTATTTTGAGTATGTAGATGCTGATGAAGGAATACCGGCAGAAGCACATGTAGCCCTTGGAGATGTGGAAGAAGAAATAGAGATAGATGATGTACATATGGACATGGGAGGAGTTATGGGAGGAGTTGATGATATTGATGATTTAGATGACTTTAGTGATTATCTGGGCTTTGATGATTTTCCAGAGGACTTGGAGCCTGTTTAGGGGTTAGTGACATATCTTAGTGCCATATCTGTAAGGTTTAATCACTCAGGGTAAATTCTCCGCCGCTTAGGGCGCAACACTTTGAGAGATGTCCCACCAATTGCAGTGGAGAGATTCATTAATAATTGTATATGCAATTACCGCCCTGTTCCGATGTGGAGCAGGGCATTTTTTCTTTTTGCACATTTGGAGTGTGCAATTTATTGTGACTATGTTTATGCAGGCTATCATGATGATTTTAATGTAAATTAATGTTATTGCAATTTATTGTGATGATGTTAATGCAAATTTCCATGATGTGGTTCTGTAGATTGTAGTGATGATTTTATGTAAATTATTTCAAATAAACTATATGGAGGTTTTATTATGTACGATTTAACACTTATTAAGCAAGATGGCGGTACTTATATCGACAGTAGAGATGTTGCGGAGCTTATCGGTAAAAGACACAGCGACTTGCTGCGCGACATTAAAAGATACAGCAAATATATGTGGAAAATCACTGAACGCAAAATTGCGTTCAGTGATTTTTTCCTAGAAAGCTCGTATTTAGACAACACCGGGCGCACTCTGCGCTGCTATCTTATAACCAAAATGGGCTGCGAAATGGTAGCCAATAAACTCACCGGCGAAAAGGGTATTTTGTTCACTGCCCTATACGTGGCTAAGTTTAACGAAATGGAAAATGCCGAGCGCGCGGAAATTGAAGCACAGTTGGCGCGGTCTGCAACGCCGCATCTTAAAGTGTTCAACACGGCAGTACGCAACGTCCTCGAAGGCTTCGCTGATACATATGCCACCCCTAATGAAGTAATGGAGTTTTTGCGCGGTGCTTATAAGCCTTTCGGCATTGATGTTATCCGTGAGAGCGGTACACACTATCTTACTGCAACCAATATCGCCATGCTATGCGGCATTGTATCTGAATCAGGCAGGCCCCATGGTCATGCTGTTGCATCAATTATCGGCAGGCTTAACATTGCCTCGGAACATATGGTTATTGTTCCCTATGGCATGGTTGGCATATCAATGAGATATGATGAGTTTGTTTTAGAGGAAGTACGCCGATATATCTCTGAAAACAACCTGCCCAAGCATGTCCCGCATCAAGGCTTTACATATCACATCTATTACGACCCTGAATGGCTGTTTCTATATGACAAGAGCAGCTATATTGCAGGCGGTGATGATGATTACTTCGACGACGACTATGATTTTGAGGATTTCACCGAGGAAGATTGGGAGCAGTTAGGCATGGGGCTTAATGATGATTTTAATTAATCAGTAGATTGTTTTTTCTGTCTAATCAGTTTACAAACATCCCCATGGCTTCGTGTGAGAAACGAAGCCATGGGGATGTTTTCTTTTATTCTATCTTATCAATCCACTTCATTATCAACAAATCCAACAATTCAAAGGAGGAATGTATTTATGGATTTTTTTGAAAGCGCAGTTGACACTATGCAAATCTTGGTAATTGCCCTTGGTGCCGGTCTTGGCGTATGGGGTATCATCAACCTTCTCGAAGGCTATGGCAATGATAATCCGGGCGCGAAAAGCCAAGGAATCAAGCAGCTAATGGCCGGCGGCGGCACCGCAATTGTGGGCCTTACCTTGGTTCCGTTGCTGTCAGGTCTGTTTGGATAAGTTTGCCCCAAAATAATGAATCCTATGCCG
>Ga0123355_10005080_pt1 | contig 19170 bp, 9 predicted proteins | sample TergutEmb28metaG_3_FD_89872 | JGI IMG/M metagenome (GOLD analysis project Ga0123355, IMG submission 89872) | Embiratermes neotenicus P1 segment gut microbial communities from Petit-Saut dam, French Guiana - Emb289 P1 | ecosystem: Host-associated > Arthropoda: Insects > Digestive system > Gut ... | reverse complement strand
TTGTGGGCTATTTGTGGGCTATTTGTGGGCTATTTGTGGGCTATTTGTGGGCTATTTGTGGGCTATTTGTGGGCTATTTGTGGGCTATTTGTGGGCTATTTGTGGGCTATTTGTGGGCTATTTCTCTTACATTAAAGGTAACATATTTGATTATACTTTGTTGTTTCCTTTTTCCCTTAAACGTTTTCTTGCCAAGTTTACGTTCTGGTGTCTTTCAATTGAGGCATGAAAGTAACAAGTAATTCCCTAGCACAGGTTGCTAGCCTACCGCTATGTAATTCAGTGATTGGGTTGCCACTTTTTAGCCTCTAGACAGGCGTGTTCCGTAGCATTGTTTCTGCGGATGATGGAACAGTTACAACGCTCTTCCGTACCCAGAGCCTCGTTAGTTAGGGCAGGTTGCACCACGAGCAGGAAAGGATGGAGTTTCGGTAGGAGAAGTTACTGACTGCACTTCACTGCCCCGAGCAACCCTAAACAATGTACAAAGTTCTTGAGCCAATAAAGCCTGTTGTGTAGAATAACATATCGAGTTTAAACAAAATATATGGAATTATGAAACGAATTTTTGGGAAAGTCATCAGGAAATAACCAAACATAAGATAATAACTACATCAACACCTCTATTAATACTGTGCAATTCGACACTAAAACAAGAGACATAGAAAACCAGGATAGTCAACAAATGTAATTCTTCCGACCGTAGGATGTTAGTTCAAAGGGATGGCATTTATAAAATTAAGCACCCAAGGAGAAGGAGGGAGAATACGATAACACAAAGGATATTGGCACGTACAGACTACAAGAAGAAATCGCGTGTCCTAAGAGGACTCTTGATTATAGGCACACAAAAAAGAGAAATTTCAAAACCGGAAAAAAGATGGTCTAATCAGCTTCGATCCTCGGAACGGTTTCAAGTACTCTTGTCCTCAGTGAGGCAGAAACAAGACAACATTTCATATGCATATTATTTTCAATGGTTGCTCAGGTTCCATTTTTGCAGGCTCCCAGATATAATTCAGCTCAGAAAGTTTGTGTGGAGGCTATATAGCGATTATGCATGAACACGTGATGTACATAGATGGACGTATCGGGACTGTGAAATGCCACGGGAAATCTATTTTGAAAATCCGACGTTCAGACATTCAGTTTCAACATTCGGCACAAGCATTTTGCCCACAGAATCCTCATATTTGATCCTGTAATAAAAGTATGTGAACTAAAATGACGCCGTGTTGTGGGCCTGATACTACACGCTTTTCATTGTGCGTGTGTATGTAACTCACTTTTGCACTTAAAGTTATTTCTGTGCGTACGATATGAAGCCACTATTGCAAATTCTTTGAAATTAATTTTATTTCTTCTTCTTATATAAGTCAACAAGAGAACCAGGTGGATATTATTCTTTTTGCTCATTCTTAAGAATGTTGAATAAACTTCAACCCATTTAGTTCTGGCTGCGCATTAACGTAAGCATGGTCTATTGTCCAGAGAAAGGTATGTTGCTGTGTTGGAAACAACATGCCTTACGTGTTTAAATAGAAAGCGTTGTTGTGAAGTGATATGCTTATTGTTTTCACATTACGGTTATAGTCATGGATATTACCAAACAAATAACACGAATAATTGGATATTTTGTGTTTTCCTGCAACACTTTCAAATCCATCATTCATGAGATATTAATGTTCGTGATAATTGATCAGCATACTGTTAGTTCCTGGTTAACCCTGGTGTTTGTACACATAAAATTTGTCAATCTGGCGAATGTATTCGAGCAGTGTCAATACGTTGATTATGAATAACTGATGACCGCTGTCCTATTTCATCATAAACGCGTATACTAACATCAATTTTTGAAACTGTCGAGTGTATAGCAACGTTGTGTGTTGTTCGCATTGGCCATGGGGCGTACTAGGCGTGTCCTGGTGTGCTAGTTAATGTGTGGCTTGTATAAAGAAATCATCAATGATTGTTTGGTAGAGTGACATGTATTGATATGTAAATAGTTGTGTAAAATTTACAGCAGGTAAAAAAATCAATGTTTATTTAAAAATGAGTTAATTAACTGAAAAACACGTAAGTTACTTATGTCCTTTCCATTCTAAGTGAGAAATTACATGGGAAATTACACCAAAATCGTTTTCGTAGATGTTGTAAAAGTAAAATACAAAGCGTTCTCCAACTGTAACTCTTCATGATTCAACGCAGACAACCTCATATCGTCAAAGGTTCCTGAACTTCATTAAATGTGGGTCCTCCTAGTGGGCTTTTCGGCGAATTGTTTATAAATTTCTCATTTCTTTCGTATAAACATGAAACTTTTAGGAAAGACCTTCTCCTTCGGAAGCTTCAAATTATTCAGATGGTCAAATACTGCTCTGGTTCTTTTGTAATCCGAACATTCATTACCGTGTTTACAGGGCCAGTGACTGGAGATTACTAAATTTTATACCGAATTTCCCTGCCTCTTCAAGATTAGAAAAAAATATTTATTTTTTACGCCTACTGTCAGTTGCTACCGCTTAAATAAGAGGATCAGTCTGAATTGACTGGGTAAGAGGAAGTCCAGCAGCCACGAAAAGTTCTGAAGTTCGTGATTCCCCGCTAGACCGAGACATGTGATTTACTGCATCTCTACAGCATGAGTCTACAACCCCTGGCCACATTTGTAAATTATACATGCCCTATAAATATTACTCCTTTAGGTAAAATGAATTCACACGACCCGTTCACTTGGACGTACAGTGTGTCTTTGATGTACAGCGGCGAGAGATATAAAAAAACAGCAGCAGATCAGAAGACTTACACGTACCTCTTCACGCCTGGCTAGCGTCGTAGCTTTGCATAATTCAATTTTTCAGTTGCATCCAATCATCTTTCTTGGCAGTAGTTTTTCTTGTGAAAATTTTTATTCTTGCTCAGTTGAATGATTATGCGACTGTCAGTTCGTTTTACAGTGTTACGTAATATTAATTAGTGATACTTAAGTACCGAACATCACGAATAAAGTAAGAAAATAAAATTTTACAGCCGATGTAGAACATTTCGGGCGAAGTGGATGATTTTTTTGAAAGAAAAAAACAAATATTTGGATTCATATGCATTGAGACGGTATCATTTCTTAAGGAGTTTAACATTATAGACATTATGTCACTAAATGTGCTTCTACGTTTGACAAATTTAAAGGCCATTTTCTTGAAGACGAATCGTCCAATCCGAAAAGAAAGCGTCCAGGACAGCAGCAGGATTTCAAGAATACGTCGTCCCCTGTCGGATAAATTGGTCAGAGCCAAGTGAAATAATCACCATAAAACCAAATCTTTTTCGGAAGGCGAATTTGTTAAAAGTGCTTTGAAAGTGTTTCCGATATATGTCTTGAAAAAAAAAAAAAAAAACCTTTTACTAAATAAGCGTATCGCAACAGACACAAGCTCACCGTGCTGATGAGTTAGCTGCAGTGTGGAGAATGCTTTAAAATCGTAAGCTTCAAATTCTGAATGTTATTCTTGGCGCTCAAACTGCAAATGTCAACGACCTCACTCAGTTAGCTACCTCTTTACGTGGAGTCGATAAAGATTTTAATATTACTGAAAAATTGGCTGTCGTAGGGTCCCACTTAGAGTTATCACACACGTTAGCAGTACTGGAGGGCGTATTGTGACCTTGAACCGACTGAACTTGAATTTGACAAATATATCAGTTGTAACAAGTTATCTAACCACCCCCTCCCCCCACAGCTGTAAGGAGCCAAGTAGGTTTAGTCAATTTAATGTAAAAAGAGGTGAATAAAGTAGGAAATAACTCCGTAATGCATTACCATCTACCCCAAGGAAATATAGATGGTACTCATTTCTTTTAGAGGCTGAGTTGACCCCAGGGTCACAGTGCGGTCGGAAGGAATACATGTATTTCAATGAAAAATTGCAATGACACCATAGGAGCTGAATCCACGACCTTCCGCCTAGAGGAGTAGTGAATAAACTAACCGCGACACTGCCTGTCTCCAAGTGATGTACACCAAAGACGGAAAATCTTTCGCGATCTGCCGTAGTACATAATGTATTAATAGGTCTACAGGAGAACAAATGTAAAATAGCATAATAACACCAAACATATAATATTACAGTTGTTTCATTTAGCAAAAATTGATCTGTTTAAACCAAAGAATTTACCATAATTAAAAGGTATTTTTATTAACATTTTTGTTGCCTAGATAATGCATGACATTGCTTATCTTGCAATATCTTGCTGAAAATGTTTTCATAATTATTTAGATTCAAATGAAGGCAGTGTTGTAAACGTTCATCTATCAGACGGCTTCGGTATAGTGATTTGATTACAATGGTCGGCATCAATTTCCTCCATGAAATAATTATGATAGATTTTTATTGGAAATAAATTTACATCGAGTGTGTGAATAAAACTTTTTATGTCACTCACCGTTTTGCTGATACCAGCTGATACCAGCTGATACCTCAGTTGAATGGCCAAAAACCAGAACCTGTGGCTGGGTCAAAAGTTGTTATGCTGTTCATTTACTTTTATTTATTTAAGTCATTTATAAACCTAGCAAAATATTGTCTCCATATATTTCTCAAAATGAAAAGGCTTCCTTACAGCTGTTTATTGCTCCTTTGATTTGCAGTGTGAGACCGACATTTTATCACAGCGACAAAACAAAGGCTCAGCCACTTGGATCACGTCTTCAGCAGTGGAATCTTGTTGAGAAAGGTGTAAGAGTATCATTTTGTAGGAACAGGCAGTCAGACATTGCAACGTATTACTCAACGTATGGTGACCTAGTGTACTGCAATAACATCCAAGAATTAATGGAAGAATTGCAACTTGAACACACTTCATTGCAATGGAGACAGTGAAAGCGATGGATATAGAAAGCGAAGGGTTTCCCTACTTGAGACATAAAATTCCCAAAATAAGTGAGGCCAAGATGAAAGATGGGGTTTCCTTAGGACCAAATATTACACAACAATTCGAAGACCAAAACTTAAGTACAAAATTAAATTATTCAGAAAGAAGAACTTGGAATTCTAGGCAATGAAAAGTGGAAAATTATTGTGAAATTTCATCACACAATACTATGCAGCGTAACATGGTATTGAAACCTGATGTTCTGTATTTCCTTTTGGATTTTTGCATGAAAACATTTGAACAGTCTGCGATGAACATGGTGAAATGATCCGTCAGGATATTTCACAAAGTCAATATAGGTACACTAGAAAATGAATTCCAAATACGTTGGCAGACTGCTACTGGAGTCTTTTGAGGGAAACACCGACTGGCGAAAACAAGAGACAGTAGAAAAAGAAGCTAGTGTTTAATGAATTTTTTATAGGTATGCTACCATATATAGAGACATTGATCATTATTTGGTTCTGTACATTGCAATTGGAAACCAATATATTACTCTTTGTTAAAAGGTAGTTTTTTAATTTAACTCTCTCTCCCTCAACACTGGTGGGTGCAATTTTGTTGTCATATTCGGATTCAGCAATGCCAAACGTATAAAAATCACCCTGAATTTTAATAGAGAGCGAAAAAAATTGCCGACCAATGTTACATTCGTCTGCTAGAAACCTTCTTCCCAGAGGTAGACTGATCCAAAAAATGTTGTCAAACGAAGGTCAAATTATCGTACCGAGGCGGTAAATAAATGTTGATAGCGACCAGAAAAAGCGGCCGCGATCGAATGGTAGGTGGCAATGGAATGGTTGGACACCTCTGTTCTACAGCTGTGTGTGTGGGAATCTGTGCAACATTCAAATGTTCATGAATATAGCACATATATTTGGGATTACCATTCTTTATAAGCTTTTTCGGTTCTGTTTGGATGGTACCTGCTTAATATTGCGGACCGGATTTCGAAAGATATAAACACCGTGAACTCTTTATTCTTTTCTTAGCCGAATATACGTTAAAGGAATTACGTAATCTTCCTTGGCGTATTCCAAATGCTCCTTTTGTACAGACATACGATTTTCATAAGTTTTGTGAGTCCAGAATTCCCGGACAGTCGTAACGGCAGTAGTCGAAACATTTATCTGCCACAACAGGTAACATTTATTCAGATTAAGCTCATATATTCTGACGGTCAAAATTCGGGTAAAAATACTGTGAAGGTCACATGGATGGGGAAGACATGAGAAAAGCTCTGTAGAGATTAATATCAAAGGAAATGTCAGTGCGAGAAACATCTCTGTCTTTAAAGTTTCAAAATGTTAATTTAGTATCAGTTGAGGATTTTTGGACATAAAAGGCACGAAAACTGAAGACACTTCCTCGAAAGAGATGGGCGCACAGTTGAAAAGTCACATGAAGAACAAATTTTAATGTCCTTATCAAAAAGGGATTTCCTGAAACTGGTATATATTTTTGCCTCCTATACGTAATAGTTACAACGAGTATGCTGGAAATTATTCATTTTTCAGTTCACGAGTCAGTATTCTGTATTATGTTTGCGAAATTATAAATCTACAGATGGAATGAGAACAGTACGATTATTCAACAAATCTCAAATTGCGTGTTTCTTTTCAAAGCTTGAGAAGTGATAAAAAAAATATGCTTTTGCTCCGTCTCGTATATTCAGTGCGGATGAAAAGGGAGTATCGCGTGTGAAGGTTAATAAAGCCCTTTCTGTACGAGACAAGGATGAGGATAAGCCAACCTCAAGATAGAGAGAGAGAGATAGAGAGAGAAAGGGGGGGGGGGGCTGCAGTATGACGTTTATTTTATTTATGAATGTCACTTGAAAATTGATTCTATCCTCTTTTTTCAGACAGCAAAATTTAATTATGGACGCATGTTAAACTCACCTGCTTAGTTCTTGTTCAACAAAATGGGTGAAAAACAACAATTTGTATTTCGTGGATGAAATAATTTGCGGCGTATGTTTATCTGTCTGGTTCTTCTGATCCTAAATAAGCACAGCAGTCATCAGGATCTCCAGGTAATCCGTTGTGTCCGCAGTAATAATGCGCACAAAAGTAAAGATAAGTTTTCCTTGCTCACGCCATGAAGGCCTATAGAAGAACTATAGGTGTAGTTCCACTCAGTACAACACGTTATTAACTTCGGCACTACATAGAAATGAGTGGTTCACTTCACGCCCCAGTCGCTTTACCCTTGGAAAAAGAAGTGCATAAGCTGTTCAATCCACCACACATAGCTCATAAATTACCACATTTTTACAGAACGTCCTTTCAAACTGGCACACTCAGAAGGTTGCTCTTCATGGATGAGAAGGCATCCATGCTTGAGGGTCAGTAACGGACATCGCGACTTTTGTGAACGTAGTGGATCTATTCTTTTAAAATCGAAATGGAAACAAACGGGTTTCTTCGCACGTGGATATACACGTTGGATAGAAATATTGTTAAGGATGTGGATTTTATGCTTCCTCAAGTGGCACACATTCCTCGAGCTTCAGGGATGAAAACTTCTGAAGACGAAGTGACTGGCATTCATACTGCGTTTGGGAGCATGCAACATGGGAGTTGATAATCCTGAAGAATGTACCAAAATTTGAGCAACAGCTTCCCGTTTTGCTAGTTAATTAAGAGCAATCCCATCCACACAAACACAACACTCAAACACTATACATTCTTTTATTATTATTTCTCTACCACATGTTTTGGTCGTTCAGTCGACCATCATTAGGTCTTCTATTTGATGGTGTTCCAATGAACGACCGAAACGTCGTACAGAAATAATAATAATAATAATAATAATAATAATAATAATAATAATAAACGAATGCACAGTATTTGAGATTTGTGTTTGTGTGGATTGGACTGCTATTTACATACCAAACATTCCTGCTGTCAGGAACAATCAACTAACTTCCACAGAAAGGACTCTACGCTAAAAGTGAAATTCATCCATTTGTCTGAGGATTAGCCGCATTAAATGATTTTGCTTCCCCATAAGCTAGATTTGCTCACAGGTCCCTGTCTCAAGTAAATTATTCTGTCAGTCCATGTTTATTCATTCTCCGTCTTAACTTCATCGATCCCCCATTTTTCTTCGGGTCCTCCATTCCTTCATGTTCCGTCTGGTCCCCAGTCTAGAACACTCCGAGGCGATACATTTCCTGGCCTTCTCTTCACGTGTCCAAAGCACTTCAAGTCATTATTCTTCAGCTACTTTTAACATATTTTTCACTACGTCCATATTTGCTCTTGCTTTGACTTTCTCAACAACACAAAACTTTGTATTAAGGCTTTTGGATACGATTTTTTGTTGTACTGAGATTATTTTTACTCCAGAACTAGAGTTTAAAAAGCCAATAATTCTTTTCCTCGACTTATTTTTTCTTTCTGAAAGAGATATAATGTTGCTTGTCGAAATAAATACTAAATATTTTAATTTATTAGCAGTCTTAGTTTTTCCAACTCCATTTATTTTCTGTTCCTCCCACCAAGTCCAATATTAAATATTTATTTTTCCCAATATATAAAAATAAATATATATATACAGGGTGCCCCAGGAGGAACGTGCCAGACTTCGGGAGGGTGTTCCTTATGTTAAAGTATACCGATATAACCCAAGACACCTATGTCAAAAGTTGAAAGGTTACGGAGATAATGGCCAGTGAAGTTTGCCATCGCAAAATCCATACACAAAATGCATGTCACAATATTCCACGTGGGAAAACACAAAATGCATTTTAACAACACCGTACAACTAACCTACCAACCACTCACAAAGCAGCCGTAACCTGCACTGCATGTGCAGTGCAGTTCAGTGGGTAACGTCAGCTGAATTCCTGACATATGATTCCACACTCAAGGACTGAAATGGATAAGATTGTCAGCTGACAGGTACAGTGCGTGGACCCGCAAGAAAACCACACTTTTCTCTGGCCATTATCTCCGTAACCGTTCAACTTCGAACATAGGTGTTTTGGGTTATATCGGTATACTTTAACATAAGGAACACCCTCCCGAAGTCTGGCATATTCCTCCTGGGACACCCTGTATATAAATCCGCCATTTCACATAATCTTGTACCAGACTTCTTAACATACAACCCGTGTCTTCTGTCTCCTGTGCTATTATCACTTGATCTTCCGTAAAGAATTGAAATATTTAACTCAAATTATTTCAAAAGTAGCTGGAGAAGAATGAAACCAGCCAAGCAAACAACAGCAGAAGAGGAAATGAACAATCAGCCAGCAAAAAAGAAAACGGACTGTAAAAAAGAAACTTCAGTTTTCAGGCAAACCGCGATTGAGGCAGAAGAGAAAGTTCTCTGCATTATTTGGGGAATGTCTTTCACTGAGAAGTGGATTAAGTGCCCACAAGAACTATGCTGAACTTGTATGAATTGACCAAATTGTAGGTGTCTACTATGAACGCTAAGACAGCAGTTTGCTATGTCCGGGATTATTAGTCGAGATTGTAATATCGACAGAAACCCACATTTCTTGTTTTAGCGTCTTTTTAAATTCATCTTACTTTATGATTCCTGGTTTGTATTGTTTTTGTTCCTGTATAAAATAGCGTATTATGCACGCTGACAAGGAAACTTTTGGAAAAATAAAATTAAAATTTAATTAAATATAAAGTCTGGGACCACTAAACTTTTCGCTAAAAGTGCCGTTTGTCATGTCTTGCGTTGCATTCCTGGTATGGGCAGAAAATTTTATATTTGTCAACATGTTCATTCCTACATTAGTATCCACCCAGCTGTACAACATTTGATGTGTTCCAGTACTAAAGTGGCCGGAGTTTCGAGCTAATTACTTTCGCTGTTTAATGACAAGTGCTAGAATTGGCGCCCTGCTTGATTGGTTTCAGAGCATGATATTCAAACCTCCGAATCTCTGTCTTTTATATCACCTTTTACACAGGCATCTTTTATACGTAATGGAGTAAAAGGCAGTATTTCAATATGACTATTTTGCATAAAACTTAGTATGAAGTACGAGTATATAAATATGAAAATCAAAGTGAATTACATTTAAATGTTCACTTTGTACTACAGAGCAGACACACTCCGCTACGGCTATAAAAAGCAGTAAGTTAATGCTGAACTGAGAAAAATCGGTTTGTTCTGATACCCATACTCAACATATAAATACACTCCTCGGGGCAGAATGTAAACTGTTTTGAATGTTAAGTCTGGTGGTATATGAAGTATCCACCGGTATTTAAAGGATTAATTAGTTTCCATTTCAATTTATGATATGATTCAGAGTAGATTCTGCATACATGGACCACTATGTTAAGGGCGGGTTTACAAAAATTATGAAAGTATGCTTATGTTTCCTGTTTCATATGACCGATCTGGTACAGATGACCAATGGTATTTTGAATTAAATCCAGACCCTTGTTCATATGTATGGCACCTATCTCTGTTAGCAAAAGTTTGCAAACATTTCAGTAGACATTTCTAACGTTATTCGAAACCTCATTCCCAATATTGTTTCATAACAAGTGTAAATTTCAATTTAATTATTTATTTGACCATACTTCCTTCGCACAAGTTTGGCCTACTGTGTAATTGAATAATAAAAATGTAATCAAACATCTTCGGAGCAAAGAACCGGTACCTTTGTTCGCCTGGAATAAATGAACTTCATTCATTATATGTCCAACCGTAGAGGAGAAAGGTTTCGAAAACAAATTCTTTCTTCATGACATACACGTATCTTTTCGCTGTTATTCAAGTTAATGTTACTTTCGCTGTCTAATACTATTTTCAAAGCTAGTCACCTGTAGAATAGAGTTACAGGTTCCCGGAAATCAGCATAAATGTTTACTTCTTGCTGATTAACAACATTATTAAAAGTCAAACATTAATGGTATATGCAAATGAATATACCATTAAAGTTTGACTTCCTTTAATGAAAACACTGTAATGACATCTGATGCGTCGTAGTAATTCTTACCTTGTAACTGCTTGTAACGCAGGTTGTAAACAGTAAACAGAATAACAGTATTCATAATAATGCCGCACGAAAAGAAACATATTCTTAGTTGCTACGAGCCTTTGGTGTTAAAACCGATAGACCTGATAAATTCGTGATTTCGTCATTTTATTATTACCGTGTTGTAAGAAATAATATGGCACGAATTTAAGAAGACGCCGTGATTTTCATACCAAGTAACAGAACGCTGACGAACTAGACGCGCGTGTGAAGGTGTAATTTACAGTACTCACTCTACTGAACTTGTTTCGATACCTGCGATATGAGCAGCAAAGTTACAGTTCGTCAAGTGACTAAGATTTCTGTTTTTGTCGGCCAAATATTTTACATGACGCTCACATGGAATTGTTTATTTATTTAAAATGTTCCTCGTTAAGACACGAACATATTAGAATATTTGAAGTCTGGTCTTCCTTATTCACTTGGCGGTGCAGGCAGGCTCCTCCCAAACTGTGATAATTGCCGTGACACTGCAGTATCATAGCCAGGAAAGCAATCATAAAAACTGCCACCTACGTGAAAACGGCAGATGCCACATAACGTCACTATATTATTTTGGAAGGCAATAATACGCTCTTGGGTTAGCAGCCGCGTCAGTTGGTTGAACAGCGAGTAAATCAACCGTTATCATCCTATTTTACTTAATTTTAACCTGTTCTAACACAGCATATCAATGTGATAATTTTATATTTTAAATTCACTTACAGCTCTCTACAATAATAACCCTGATATATCTTATCATAGATAGCAAATTTAAGGCTGCTAACAAATATTTACATTAATGTAAATTGGATCCCATACAACTTGATGTTTTATGCACTACATGTAACCAGCCTTTTTACGTTTTGTATAGCATTGGCCTGATGATGGTCGTGACGACCAATACTGGTAGCCACTAATGCAATAAAAACTTTGTGTTCGGCTCAGTACGTATATATTTCATTTTTTCAGCTTTTTTCATTTCGCCAATGAGGAGTACCAAAGTGGTTCTTGAAACAATGTTTACGTGCCTCTCAACCACTGGACATAACCGCTAGCCCGAGAAGTTTTATTGAATTCAGTCGCCGTGAAAACTTAGATTTACTTTCTGGAAAGATTTTCGACACAATGTTTGTATGACCAAATGCAAGGAAAGTGATTTGTCTCTACAATGTGGATCAATGAAGAAATGGCGGCTTATCTGAAATTCGACTGAGGTCCGTTACCAGAAGGAAGGTGTTTTCAGCGTGGCTCAGGGGCCATTCGATAATTACTCTATATGCGTCTACCAACATCATCTCCAGGAGCTGGTAAATGATATTATTATTATTATATTCATTTGCAAATTGTTTTTGTTCGTAATAAAATCACGTACATACTGTTTATATTTATGATATTGTTGGAAGTACCCTGTAGTTGTGCGACAATTTAATGATGAATTTCCCACAATTTTTATGTGTGTATAGGACGAGGAATTATTCAAGTCGGCAAAGGAATGAACCGCCCCGTTTCGTCTCCTTGTACAAAATGTCGGTTTTATTTTTTCGCACCTCCAATAGGCCTCTTTGACTGAATGTCCGTAGCATTTAACAAATGGAATAATGCCGATGAGTGCCTATATCGGCAGTGTGCAGGAAATATGAACTTCCCCTTTCTTCTCTGTCCAGCAACCCCTTACCACGAACACTGCCTTTGTCATAATGAAAAGAAAAATGAGGTAATTACAGTGATTATAGACTACTTGTGGGCGAAACACAGTGGGCTTTCTGACTGGCTACACAAAATGAGATACTCTGTGGCTTGTGAAGATCCACTGGCATATACAGTATCACGTCTGTTACTGGTTTATAATGAACGGAGCTGTGACTACTGAAGACGATTCTCATTAGCAATGGCTTTTGGAGGACGGTAATGAGGCTCTGCTCTCCGCAGGAAGGACTCTCATCGGCTGTACAATAAATGGGAGTACCCAGGGAAGGATCGTGTATTGGGAAAAAAGAGAAAGGGTGAAAAAGTTCATTACGTAGTTAGACATATTTATGTCATCTGGGATGTTAGGCTGTGTCGAATTTTAAATATCTTCAATCGCCGATATAGAGACACCGTGTGTCCACACTGTGTGGCATTATATAGAGGATCGCGGTATGTAAGTGATGCAGGTACATCGAATTGCTGTAACGTTTCTAAACTGGTGAACGTTACTTCACGGGATCAAATCATGTAAATCAAAATTAAAAACATGTTAGACAAACTTTCACTATACTAGCTGTGTACAGTCTTTGCAAATTATTTTCGACCTTGCCTTATTAACCTCATGTGTTACAGTACCGTTTTTCACCTCCAGTGACCTACCCACATTGCTAACGCTTCTACGGTTTTCAATGTCTTGCACTGTTTACTTTTTTTTTATTTTAACTATAACCAAATTGTTCCAATACGACGTCCAGTAATTGGATTTGTCCCACAGTAAGAAAAATGTTGCTCCTGAGATGTTCAGCAAATTGGTGTATATGACTAAATATAGCTTTCTTTTAATACCGCCTATTTCCCCATACTTCAATTGATCCAGCTCTTGTTTTACGCCCGTTTGCTTTAGGCACTTTTGCTTGAACGTCTCTTGCCAATTTACACCACTGCTTAATTTGCCTCCTCTCATTTTCGGTTAAAGCTCTTTGGCTAACTGCTTTCCATTACGCCAACCCCTTATTTCTGATTGGAATCTAATTTTTATTGACGCCATACTGGTTTACTCTCACTTCTTCAGGAAACGACTAGGACGTAAAGCAAGAGATGGGTATATATTATAAAGTCCTGATGATTAAAAACTGTAGTGTAGTATTACTTTTGTCTGATAGAAACTCCACAGCCGCATTTTTGCCTTTGTGCAAAATGACATTGACATTCTCCATGCAGTTGTCCAAAGAGCCTAGGACGGAAACTTAAAACTTGGGGCTGAGGAAGCAGCACCAACAGGGGACAACAGAAGCCGGAGTTGTGAGGTCAGTGCCTGTGTGAAAAGTACAGGGAGACAATAAAATCACCAGTTTCAAATAGAGTGGACACTACAAAAGCTGAAAAGAGATTTATATAGTGTGTAGACGACGAATATTTTTGCACAGACAGTCGCTGACAAATGCTGTCTCGTCAGGCAGAATTCCGAAGGTGGCTGTATATCGGACAGTATTTAATGCTTAGAGGCACATCTTTATGGCCAAAAACATCGGCGAATGGCGCCTGTTGGGAGTGGCGCTCTATGGAGTGTTATCCACGTTAAAATAATAGGAAATTTCTGCTCACAAGCGTTCATGGTCGTTAAGTGAGGGTGGAATTTCTTTGTTTTTTAACTTTTTGACCCCTGTATGTCTTTTTTCTGGTTTTTTGTTGTTAATTTGTTCTTTGTTGTTTTATATTGCTTTCGTTTATTTATTTTTCTTTCCTTATTTTTTGTTGTTGGGGTAGCTTGGGATATTTTTTGGGTTTTGATTTGATTTCTTACGGTCTTATCCTTCTTAGTTTGTGAATTTGTGTTCTTATGGCTATGGCCAGAGAATCTCTTTTCCGTTGAGGTTATTTTTCTGGATTTTTTGTTATTATTATTCTGACTATTATATTGTATAGTAATTTTAGAAGAGTTGGCTTGTTTTCTTTTTATAAATATTTTTTTGGAGTGGATTGATCCCTACTTTATTTTTAATTTTGGGTTGGAAATATCAACCTGAGCGGGTTCAAGCTGGGATTTATTTATTGCTTTATACTTTATTGGCTTCAGTGGGGTCGACTGTACTTCCCAGCTTTTCAAAGGATGTTAATGATTTCGACGTCAGTGTCAAAGAATCGGAAACCACTAAACGATTGTTCCCTCGTGATTAAGGTATTAGAATGCTTCGAAACATCTGTACCTATTTAACAATTGACAAGGCGTAACGTCAGACGAGACTTGAATCTTCGGCGCCACCGCTGTGAGAACCTCAAATGTCTTAGCTGGTTAGGTAATTGTGCTCTTTTCTTTAGCAAACACTCATTTTTTAAATTTCATGCAATCAGTACAAAAATCACAGAATAAAAGGGCGCTTGATTTATCAGTTTGATTTACAACGTAACACAAAGAGACAAACAAATGAACAAACACACGGGCACACACAGTTATTAGAACGTCACGACAAAACTCCATAAAAAGCATTCCACATTTCTCCGTTACTGCTTATGCTAAACAAAATACCGATCAAATATTATGAATTACTTGACTTCTCAAAGGTACGCAACAGACACATATTATACGCAGTTTAAACCCCAACAATTCCACGATTTTTGTGGTGTGTGCAACAGGACAAAATACACAGTGTGTAATGTTAAAAGCAAGTGTGATACATGCGTATGTAGCAATGTGGTATAAAGAGTTAAAATTACGTAGCCCTGCACGACTTCACAGTAGTCTGTACCTCGCAGCACAGCATCCTGCGGCCACAAACGGAATGCCATGGATACAGCAATGTCACATCCCCTCGACGTCTCCCCCACTCCGGCATACTTACGCATATTGCCCTGCGGTCGTCTAGCAGTTGTTGCAGTAGGAATATTGATAGTCAGGACCACGTGATAACCACTGCAAATATCAAATGTTTTGGTGTGTTTCCAGTACAAGAAAATCAAACGCGAATTTCCCTCTTACGTACAATAATATGTCAAGGCCTTATGGGCTCACTCAGTTTGAGCATTTGTTTTGCGAAAGAAATCTTAGTATCTAATCAGTACTTTTCCGTTCCCGCTGAAATAGGAGTCAGTACAGAACTGTTAAAAACAGTCCAACTTGCCGAATCACTTTCATCCATATTTGCGTCAGTGGGTGAGTGTAATTCACGTACTAATCGTATTGTATTTTGGGAACATTTCAAATGACACTCAGCTTCAAGCGTTGAAGCTTCTTAAGCCAAATTACCGGTAGGTCGTTGGTAGCGCCATCATGTATGTGACTATGGACACTCATGTTCCCGTCCCTTATTTTACTTTCTATACTACGAATGCAGCGTCGGTTGAGATGAGGAGATTAAGGAAAAGAAGGAAGAATTCTGCCGCAGGGGACTGTAACGCACGCCTATTGCTCTAACACTATCTTTGACAAATTGAGAAAAAGAGAGAAAATCCTCACGACGGAAAGTAAAAAGCTTGACATGGAACTGGGAACCTCTCTAATAAGAAGACAGAGTGGACCTGCTTTCCACTGCACTGCAACGTGTGGTTCCTGAAAAAATTTATTTACTCTTGACACTGTGCCTGGTAAGCCTGTTAGTTTCAGAATTACCTTTCTTCAGTCAGAATATTTTCCAAACCAAGGGATCCATGTGTCACAAACAATCGAAGTACACAGTCCAACACAACACTTTAATGTCACGCAATTCTGTGCCACATAAATACATTATGTGTGCTAAAATACACTTGTGTTTTTTAAATTGTTGTAATCAGAAGTGCCTGATGATGGTTTGTGCGAACTGAAACATGTAGCACAGTATTAGGTGGCACTAAAGTGTCGTGTTGGACGGTGTACTTCCGTCGTTGGTGATAAAGGAAAACACAACGGGATTTGTCAAAAAAAATCCGTGTGCGATAAAAATGTGACAAGGTTCGAAAATAACCAGAAGTATTAGTATAACGGCCCCATCGCCACAGTGGCTACAGTAAGGGCTGTGCAATCGAGAAATCGTGGTTCGATTCGGAGTAAGGGATTCAGATTTGAGTCTCCTCCAAAACGTTTAGACCAGCTCTGTGGCCCATCCAGCTTCCTATTCAGTCTGTACCGGGGGACGTTTACTAGAGGCTAAAACAGCCGAGGCGTGAAGCTGACCACTGACCTCCATCCAATGCAGAGATTAAAAATGAACGGAACTGTACCTTCATTCACACACTTGCTTGCACGAAGTGCAGAGACTTTCTTTGCCTCTGTAGTGGCAATTATAAGACGCAATCAGACGTAAATTCCGAAGAGCCGTGCTTACAAATGCACTTAGGGCAATGAATATTACCATAAATGAATAGCGTTTCTATACGCAATGAAAGTCCATAATCACGTACAAAGAATAGGAAATTTGAATTCCATTTGGACAGCTTCGTGTTGTTCACCTGAAAATGAAAGACGTTAGAACCTATCATCGAAAATTACTGCCGAATTCCATCCGAGTACTGTAGCTGTTACAAGCAGTGCACATTTTCTTACTGTATTTACACTACGTGGATCTGAATTACGGCAGGTTCGACATTTATACTCCTATATAAGATAATTACCGACTTCGGTGTTGAGAATGAAATACGATGAAATCAGCTTCTGTACGCGTAAATATGAGTTCCTAGGAGAACGAGGGGGATAACACAGTGTTACGAATGAAACCATCCTTTATATATTATTTCCCGTTCTTCAGGCTTAGGATGTGCCAGTAGATCAGGAAATGGTGTGAACGGCCTCTGACACATACGTACTGTATTCTGGTCGCTGAAATTATACTTTAAATCATATTGATTATGTATTAATCTGAATTTTATTAATGAGTACAGTTAACTTTGACACATTCAGGAGAATCAAATATGAATCCATTAAAGGCAATGAAAATCCTTATAAAAATCTACACCTGTATTAGATATACTACAGGATTACAGATTTAATGTTTAAATTATTCTCATCAAATACCCTACTTAAGTCCGATCCCTTTGTTTCCCTTATGTCCTTCCACAAAAACCTGCTTTTTTAATTGATTCGGTATGCAGCAAAAGTAGCAGACTATCTGTCAGCGCTGTTTGTTTATTTATGAAGTTACAAAATGATATAATTACATAAATTAGTAAGTCCTTTTAACTATAATTCTACCAAATACAGCAAGCAGTGTCTTAACAGCAGAGTTTATTTTATTCCTATGCAAAGACAAAATGACAATTGAAAATACTTCACTTCATAATTTAAAATGATATATATATATATATAATATGCATTTAAATATTACTTTCCGTATGGAACTATTACAATGAATTTCGTCTGAAAGACAGTGACGATATATATATTACTCTATCTATTATGTACAATACAGTACAACAGGAAAAGAATATAAAATGAAATAAATTAAATTTCCGTATTTTTCTCCTTGTCTTTATTCTCTACAGTGGACCGGGATAGCGCAGTCGGTAAAGCGACTCGCTACGGGTTGGACGGTTCGGGAATCGAAATCCGATGAGGGCGAGATTTTCCGCGCCGGTCCAGAATGGCTTTGAGGCCTACCCACTCCCCACGCAATGAATACAAGGTCATTCCCGAGGGTAAAGCGCCGGGGCGTAGCGTTGACACTCACCCATCTAGCGCCAAAGTTAAAGAAAACGTAGAGCTATTTTTCTACTCCCTCTGTGGGCCTTCATGGCCTCTTCTTGGGCGAACTTCACTCTCTTCAGCTTTATCTTACTTCGTAAGTAATTTAAAAAGTGAAATAATAACTTCACTTGTTTGTCGCTATCTGAACAGTATTTTGTTATGAATTTATGCATCTCGGCGTCTCATTTACATTTGCAAACATAGAGAGGCGCTGATTTATAATGAAAAAGTACAGCTGTGGTTTGGTGGGGATTACAGTGGCAGCTAACTCGTAGCTTACAGCCACCTGTTACAGCTTATTTCGAGGAAACTGAGCTCTGTATTTTGGACTCAGTTTGAGTGAGCTTATCTTATAAAGATGCATATAGATGGTAGTCACAGTTGAGATGTGGTATCCTGTTGACAGTTTAATGGGTACATTGGTTTGTAATCCCGTAACACAACACTGCCTGTCCCTGTGTTCCACTGCCTTGTTGCGATTGTCCCTGAAACAAAGGAATGTAGAAACACAAGAATTTCAGTAGCGTTTGGCCTTACGTGACTTCATTTTTACACTTCACTGAATTCTCCAGGCGTCTATAAATATCTGATATTTGATAGTTTAAAAGACACAACAGCGGTTCGTTTAACTGAATTTTGCTTGCCAAAAACGTTGCTAAAACAAGTATGAAATGAGGCGTGAAGAACTACAATGTAGGCAGAACTGTGCAAAACGTTTGTATGTATAGTGCAGGCCTATTTAGCTTTATGTGTTTATGACTATGTTATGTTGTGTTAGAGTAGGTGAAGTTGGGTGTAGGCTTGTGTACTGGAGTAGGTACTAGAGTAGGTGAAGTTGGGTGTAGGCTTGTGTACTGGAGTAGGTACTAGAGTAGGTGAAGTTGGGTGTAGGCTTGTG
>Ga0123355_10005079_pt1 | contig 19170 bp, 11 predicted proteins | sample TergutEmb28metaG_3_FD_89872 | JGI IMG/M metagenome (GOLD analysis project Ga0123355, IMG submission 89872) | Embiratermes neotenicus P1 segment gut microbial communities from Petit-Saut dam, French Guiana - Emb289 P1 | ecosystem: Host-associated > Arthropoda: Insects > Digestive system > Gut ... | reverse complement strand
TTTTCCAAGACGTTGAAAATAGGAATCCAATATTTGCCCGTGGATTCCATACAGATATCCTTGCAATTGTTGACTAAAAGCCAATCCGCCAACCTTTTCAAATCTCCTTTGAACGTAGAAAACCGGCGGATTTGGTGGGTAGTGTGGTTTCGTTCATCGGTGGTGGCAATACACGCCACAAGAAAGCTCTTGTGGACATCTATACCGCAGCACACCGGACGAACAATATCAACTACTCGTGACATTGTAACACTCCTCGTTTCTGAAATATTGGAAACGGCAAGGACTGGATGCCCTTTTAAAGACCGGCTAAGGATTGCTCCTTACCACGGAGTAACGTCTTTACAAAGATAAGGTTACAGGCTCTTTCGCCTACTTATTGGTGCTTGAACGGGTCATCCGGTACTTATAGCAATTCGGGCTAACGGCATTTCGTTTCGACACTCACCTCCGCGTACTCTGTTGTTTGCCGTTTCTCTTGCCCGTATTTTGAATCATTATGTATGGTTTATCAACTCATTGCGATGCGCACCCTGTTTTCATCCCTTATTGGTGCCTTTCGCAGAAAGGAATGGTCTTAGTAATGAAAACGAGATTATAATAACTCTTTGGGGCATTGTGTGCAAATTATCAGTTTAGTGTTAATCGTACGGGAGGAGGCTTAGCTTTATGTAATTGTTTGGAATTGCATGAATGTGTTCAACAAGTCCAATTTACCATAACCCCATTGCTTGCTTGGGTATTGAGTATTAGCCTCACGCTTACAGCCCCTTACCAAAAACGACTTTATTCGACTGGTATTGAGACTCACATCATTATTATTAACAATACCCCATTGCAGCATTAAAGCACATGCTCCGGCAGTAATAGCTGTTGCTACACTTGTACCTGTCAATGTTCCACTGCCTGTTGGGTAAATTCCTGCTACATCAACACCGGGTGCTACGAAATCCGGCTTCATAAGCGAATTTCTGGTAGGGCCCCAGGAAGAACTAATGTATAGGCTATTGTCTTTATCATTATATGCGCCGCTAGTAATACTGCTTGACGATGCTCCAGGCACAACAATCGTTGTATAAGGGTCCGGAGTTAAAAATTCGATTCCTGGAGAGACCAAGCCTGTTATAGGGAGCCAAATATGATAGCTTCCATTTAAAATAATGTCTCCATACAAAGTAACTTCCCATATGCCAGGCGTAGGGTAGTAAATTTTAATGTTAATTAACTCAACTGCGGACCCTGCAATTGGGAAGAAATATTCCACTAATGTATTAGCCTTCTCCATTACTAAATTTGTTTCTATTTTTGAGCCGGATTTTGCAACTGCACGCGGCACTACTTCACCCGTTGGCGACTTTAATGATACAGACATTTTATCAGGTGAATTGGTAAATACCTGCATCATAAAGCTATCGGCATTTTCGGGAACACGGATTTGAATATCTTGGCTGGAATTTGTTGCAGATATAGTACCGCTTGCGTGGTGGCCGGCATTACTTTCATTTCCTGCCGCAATGCAAATGCATATCCCGGTTAATTGAGACACTATGGAAATATATTCACCCAGAACAGAATATCTATCATGTCCTGACATATTAGACCCTAATCCAATACATATTGCCAATGGCATTTTAAGGCTGAGTGCCTTATTAATCATGTACTCAATTGCGAGCATAACATCTGCACCGGAAAAGGCATTTTCCTGGCTCTCGGGAATGCAATATAAATCATAAAAAAATTCCTGTATTCTCCTTAGCTTCACAACAAGTAAATCGGCGTCCGGGGCAGCCCCAATATACTCGGAATTTTGCCTGCCTGCTGCTACAGATGCTAAAAATGTACCATGTCCTGCCGTATCTTTAGACGGAATAAGATCAAGTGGGGTATCTGTTTTTAACGCATGGTTAATCTGTTCATCTGTGTACTCACTGCCAAATAAAAAATCATCAGGGCTATTGCCTTCAATTGTTTGATCCCAGATATATTTTATTTTACTGGTCCCATCTTCGTATAAGAAAGCATCTTTTGTGTAATCTATCCCGGTATCAATAATTCCTATTAATGTCCCACTACCTCGTAAATCTAAATATGGATGCTGCTGAACCTCTGTGATATTAGATGCCTCTAAGCTGGCTACCCCAAGAAGAGTTAATGCTTCTGGAAATAATTCAACGCTTCTTGTGCCTATATCCCGAAATAAATCGTTCGCTTTCCTGCTATCCACATATACCACTGCGCAATCACCACGAACAATTTTGCCTAACTTTATGTATGAAAAATCCTTTATAAGCTCTCCAAAGGCAGTGCCGTCTTTTACATATAGCTGGATTACGTACGGTTGACGCATAAACTCTTCCAAAGGCATACTTTTATTTGATGGTGTCTTAGCCATGTTTATTTCTCCTTAGGCGATGAATGATTGTTAATATACTATGATTCAATTATTTATTCCGTGATAAGATTAAACACAATCACCGTTTGTTTTAATATCATATAAAAAAAGACATTTTTGGGGTGAGCTTATGAATGAATGGGAAGTTATTGTAAAGTATGGCGGTAATCTTGAGGCATTAGCAGACAAACTTGGTATTAGGGCAGAGATTTTAGGAGATTCATTTGCAATTCTTACAATGCCGTCTGATCGCATACAAGAGTTATATCAGCACAAGGAGATTGAATTTATAGAACTACCCAAGAATCTAAACCTCGTATTACAACAGGAGATGTCCCGCGCTTGCATCACTCAGGTGCACCCGCAAGGCAGCGGTGGGTACGAACTAACGGGAAAAGGCGTTATTATTGGCATAATCGATTCTGGTATTGATTACACGCATTTTGATTTCCGTGATACAAACGGTAATAGCCGAATTCTTTATTTTTGGGATCAATTAGGCTCGAAAAACCCACCGAAAGGCTTCTATAATGGAACTGAGTACAATAACAGTCAATTAAACGATATGTTACAAAATCCACAGAGCAATACAATTCCTGCCTTAGACTATATAGGACATGGCACCGCTATATCCGGTGTTGCCGCAGGAAATGGGCGCACAAGTGGCGGAAAAGAGCAAGGCGTAGCACCAGAAGCCTCTCTGATTATTGTACGGTTGGGAGAAAAGGGACGTGAGTCCTTTACCCGCACTACTGAAATTATGCGTGCGCTAAAATACATAATTGACCGGGCCATGTCCCTTAACATGCCCGTGGCCATAAATTTAAGCTTTGGAACAAATGACGGTTCCCATGCAGGAGACTCTCTTTTTGAAACATATATCAATGCGGTAGCAAAGCGGTGGCAGAGTGTAATTGTGGTTGCAACCGGCAACGAAGGTTCTGCAAAGCACCACTTTGGAGGGGTTATTACTGCTAATCAAACGCTGGAAGCCGCATTTACTATTGCCGATAAATTAAACTCTGTGTATCTGTCATTTTGGAAAGATTTTTCTGATACTTTTGATTTAGAGTTAATATCACCCGGCGGGCAATCCAGCGGTAAGCTCCTGCCTACAGACCGTGTCCGGCAAATAAACCTTGGTGGTACGGATATAGCAGTGCATTATGGACAGCCAACTATATTTAGCAGAAGCCAAGAAATTTACTTTAAACTAAGCGGTAGCAACGCTGCTATTACGCAAGGTATTTGGAGATTGATAGCTACCGGACAGAATATTACAGTGGGGGAATTTCACATATGGCTCCCTACAGTAGAAGAAGTGGGGCTTGGCACTGCCTTTTTAACCCCGGCTATTGAACTTACGCTTACATTACCGTCCACTACACCGGATGTAATATCTGTAGGCGGATATAATTCTGTACTTGGCAATGCTGCGGACTTTTCCGGGCGTGGATATACTTTTCGTGATATATATGTAAAACCGGATTTAGTAGCCCCTGCGGTTAATGTATTATCTACCTGCATGGGAGGGGGCTACGATACTTTTACCGGTACAAGTATAGCTGCGCCGTTTGTAACAGGTGCGGCAGCTTTGATGATGGAATGGGGCATAGTTCACAAAAATGACCCATTTTTGTATGGGCAACGCATTAAAGCTTTCCTGCAAAAAAGTGCGGTAAAAAAGCAAAATATAGCACACCCTAACTCAATATGGGGTTACGGTGCACTCTGTTTGAAGGATGCAATGGATTATTTGGTGAAGTACAATGGCTGATACTCTTACTATTTACACTTCAACGCAGCCAGTCGCATTTAGGGTGGGAAGTAGTAACGCATGTGAGAACCCGGCAATTTGTCCGTGCATAAAATAGTTTAACATCTCATGAAAGGATGATGAATATGCCAGATACAGGTAAACTCCAAATAGACGTTATTGCCGCTGATATTGTAAAGCCGGTAGATAACGCTACTATTCGAGTAACATCAAGAGGAGATAGGAGCAATTTAATAGATGAAATGGTTACAAACTCATCAGGACAGACGTATACCATTGAGTTGCCCGCACCGCCTTTAGAATTTTCTCGACAGCCTTCAGCCCAAAAACCTTACAGTGAGTATGATATAAGCGTTACTTACGAGGGCTATGAACAGGTTAACGTACAAGGAGTGCAGGTACTACCTGATACCGTATCATACCAAAACATTGCTTTAAATCCTCTTACCAGATATGAAAATGGATGGCCTCAAACAATTACAATAGATGAACATACCCTTTGGGGGAATTTCCCGCCTAAAATCCCGGAAGATGAAATCAAGCCCCTCCCGCAAAACACTGGATATGTAGTACTGCCTGAACCGGTAGTGCCGGAGTTTATTATAGTGCATATGGGGATGCCCACAGATACAACTGCTCCAAATCATTGGGTTCCTTTCAAAGAATATATAAAAAGTGTAGCTTGCAGCGAAATATATGCAACTTGGCCTGAAGAAACGCTTAAAGCAAATATACTTGCCATTATCTCGCTAACCTTAAACCGTGTTTTTACAGAATGGTATCGGGGGCAGGGATACGATTTTACAATTACCAATACGACGCAATTTGACCAAAAGTATATTCATGGGCGCAATAAATTTATTGAGATAACAAAAGTTGTGGATGATATTTTTAATACTTACATTACACGACCGGGTATTCGACAACCGCTTTTTGCGCAGTACAACGACGGGAAAAGGTCAAACAACCCAGGCTGGTTGTCACAATGGGGTTCTAACGATTTAGGGGAAAAAGGTTATTCTGCAATTAATATTCTAAAACATCATTATGGGCAGGATATTTATTTAACACATGCGGAAAAAGTATCTGGTGTTCCCTCCTCTTACCCTGGTACAGCTTTGCGTATAGGTTCTAGCGGGCCGAATGTAAGAACGATTCAAGAACAGTTAAATGCCATTGCAAACAACTTCCCCGCTATTCCCAAGTTGAGAGTGGATGGCGTGTTTGACCAGAATACCAAAAACTCCGTAGAAATATTTCAAGGAATATTCCACTTGGAGCAGGATGGAGTTGTAGGGTTTGCTACCTGGTATAGAATTTCACAAACTTATGTTGCGGTTACTAGGATGGCTGAATTGTATTAGTGGATAAGAGATTTTGCCTTGCAAAAAAAGCAAGGCTTTTTTCTTTGCCGGTCGATTTATGCCTTATCTCTTTGAGCAACAAGAACCCTTTTGGGCGTGAGCAAAGTTATACATAATTTCATATTGTTGTGCGTAAGCATTAGTAACATGGACAATCAGTTAATTGATTCGTCATCAGTACTAAAAATATTATGTTATTAGGAAGAGTATGCTTATGATGACCAACAACAATATAATGCTGGAAAGACGAGAACTAATACGCTTCTTCAATGAACTTAGGACTCATCGTATTATAGCTGTATGTGCTCCCGCAGGATATGGTAAGACTGTGGCAGTAGCACAATGGCTTGACAAATACGCCTATGCCAAAACTATTTTTACTGTAGATGAGTATGATAATAATATGGCTAGTTTTTGTGAGCGTTTTTGTGCCGCTCTTCGCACTTGTCAACCTCAAAATAAGACTCTTATCAATATTATTTCTCACGCTTTTTTTCATAGTGCACCCGATGAATTTACTCTGCGTGCTGTTTCTGCACTCTCTGGAAGAAAGCAGGCAGTATTTGTTATAGACGATTTACATCTAATTCATAATCGCGAGATATTAAAGCTGTTACTTATTTTTATCAAACGTTTACCCGATAATTTTCAGATTGTTTTAATTAGTCGTAATGATATGCAATATGACCTTTCGGATTTGTGGATGAAAGGTCATGTTATTTGTGTTGACATGAGGCGGCTCCTTTTCACAGATAAAGATATAGCTGATTTATATAAAAAAAGGGGTGGTGGAATTACGCAGGAGCAAGCAAAGGACATTTGTCGGCAAACGCAGGGCTGGGCAATCGGTATAAATGCATTTATGCTATCTGGTGGGGAATCAACCGATAAAGTGTATAATTATCTTGATGATTTTATTCAGTCAAACATATGGGAAAAATGGGATTACGCCACTCGTGACTTTATGCTTCGAACTGCAAATTTACGAGAGTTAACTCCTTCATTGTGCAATGTAGTGGCAGACACTAATCACAGCGATAAGGTGCTTGAAGCATTAGTATATGAAGGTGCTTTTATAATGCAAGTGCAAAAGAGTGTTTATCGTTACCATCACTTGTTTCAAAACTTTCTCCTTCGCATGGTTGCTGAACTCGGTGATGAATTTTTGCAATCAATTTTAGATACAGAAGGATATTGGCATTTATCTCAAGAGGATTTTTTTAGTGCTGTTGATTGTTTTATGCGGAGCAAAAATCATAATGGCATAGCTAAATGCTTTGATTTGCCAAAATTCTCAAAGCAAAATATTTTTGTAGCTGATAAGCTTTTCCCCATTTTAAGACATCGAGAAACCTTGAATACTGCTAAAGTATATCCGTATTTACTGTACCTAATGATTTGGTATAGCTATGCTGAAGGAAATGCAGATGAAATGATTTTTTTCATGGATGAATATTATGCAAAACATCACGAGATTGCAGCTAACTATCCTGCTTATGCGCATGAGATAAATGCGGTGCGAATTTTAGATTTTCGTACACCGCTAAGCTCAATTCTCAATGAGATTAATATGCCAAGCGACATGTCAAATTTAGCGATATATCAATGGAAGATAACTATGCATATGCCCCTGTTACATCGTGGAATCCTTGACTCCTCGCAAGTGGCGACTGAAGACGCCGCTAAATATATGAATGATGTAATAGTACCAAAAGTTGGCTGGCTATATGGGTATGCTTCATCCATGTTGGCTGATAGTTTTGTGGCAGGTATATTATATGAGCAAGGACACTTATTAAGAGCTTATGAATACTCGCTAAAAGCAAATGCTGCATTAAAAGTGAGTACTTTTTCTGATACAAAATTTAGTCTTATGTTGATGCTAGTTTGCATATTTGAGTCGATTGGAGAGAGCGACGAGGCAGCAGAAGTCATGAAATCTGTTTTACTGATGATTGAAGAATGTAATGCGTTTCATTTAATCTATAATTTCAATGCCTTTACTGCGCGACGTAAATTTGTGAAGGGTGATTTTACAGCCGCTAATGAATGGATCAATGCACAGCCTTTTAGTGGCCGGACATTGCGTGGAATATACGCTGATTTCACTACATGCAGAGCTCTAATTATGGTTGAGAAATACGGAGCTGCTATTATATTGCTGGAGAAAATTTTGAAATTAGCAAGAGACTTTAATCGGCCGCTGGACATTCTTGAGGCACAGATATTATTGGCAATTGCTTATTGGAAAAAAAAGCGGAAATTTCAAAACGATGCACTGAACTATTTGGAAAGTGCCGTTTTAACGGCTTATCCATACGGATATGTGCAAATGTTCGTTAATGATGGAATTGAGCTTGCTAGTATGTTGTACAAACTAATTAAGCGTGTTGAACAAAGGACGATACAAGAAAAGAAACACATAAACTTCATAAAAACCATAAATTTTATGGTCTGTGGTAACAAAAGTAGTGATTTAACAAATCGCTCGGAGGAAAGACCTCTAAAATTTACTGATAAGCAGAAAGTAGTTATGAATTTGCTTAGCCAAGGCAAAGTGCACAAAGAAATTGCTGCAAGCTTGAATATAAAACCATCATCTCTTCGTTCCCACCTTGAATCTATCTATAGTAAACTTGATGTAACAAGCGCAACAGATGCAATAGTAAAAATGAATGAAATGGGGGTTGTTTGGAATATAAAACAATAAAAGAGATATAAAATCGTGCGAAAATATTAGAAACTACCCTCCATAGTCCCGTTACAAGCAATAATAGGTCTGATAAAATGAAGGTGTAGAGCAAATTGTACGATTTGATCCAATTGCTCTCGTCACTTAAAAGGCGATGTGCTTTCCGTGAAATACATACAGATATAAAAAGGGCTCCTCTGTTTGTTTGTGCAGAACACTTGCCTAGCAAAGAAAAAAACGGCTATTGTCAAATAATAGCCGTTAAGAAGATTAAAGGTTAACTATCTTATGTTTCATTAAGTTTTTTTGCTGCCTCTTTAGCCTTTCTAATTACTATAGAGGCAGCCTTTGTTTCTTCTTGCTTTGCCTTTTCCTTTTTCGCTTCATAAATAATTTTTCTTGCTTGCTTCTGTGCCTCAGTTAAGGGTTTTTGTTTAGTATATGGTGGTTTTTTGTTAATTTTTAGCACAGCGTCATTTGGTATGTCTTTCCTTACTCTGTTAAACACGGACTTTACATAGTATTTTCTTGCACCATATATCTCTAACTGTGCAAAATGTGATATAAGGCGTTCAAGGTCAATTTTACGTGCTTTAGACATAGTAAGTTTATTATCATCATATGGTACCCCGTCAATTAAAATAACGGCACGGGCAAGTTCAATGAAACTGCTTGTCGCTGTTCCTTCAATCTCTTTTAATGCCACCTGGTTGATTGATACCGTATATTTTTTGTGTTTTCGCTTCCTGAGCTCATTCGAATTGTTTTCACTTGCTTGCTCGATTTCATCAAACCTAGTATTTTCAAGGTCTTCCACCGTTGTGGCCTCCTTTTTGCCGACTTGTAAATTGTAAGCAATCAAACTCTTTTCTTGTAAAATGAGCTTCATTCCTCTATATTCGGCAAAATTGAAATATACAAAATTTTATGAAGGATAAAATCTATTTATTACAAGTAAGCAAATAGAATATTCGCGCAAACTAAAAGAGAAGCGTTCTTGCGCTCTCTTTTTTATGTTATGTAAGAGCCTATAGCTCCTTGCAGATAACAAAAAAGTTGTTTGGACTAGTATAGCGGCAATACTACAAATGCACAGATTAAAAAAGATGCTATATACTAGTCCATATAGTAAATCAAGCTTGAAGGGGTATATTATGTTTTCTTTTAAAATGAGAGCTGTTTGCATTGAAGTAGGCATGGATTTTGTAGAGTATTTACAGTTTTTTAATCCAAAATATAAGCAGTATCGTGGGCATAAACTTAAATTTGGCTTCTCACTTCAAAATACATTGAAGATTAGTGAAAAGCTAGGCGTACATGTTAATTGATTAGAGCCTGATTGTAAGCAGCATGTATCCATAGCCTGTGGTCTTTTAACTCTCTAGCATGCCACCATCGTAAATCTGTACATTCCCGTAGTGCCTGCACACACCATCTGGAGTTAGAATATGTAAGCATGACTTCGCTTGTGAAATCATGCTTATTTTTTTGTTTGTTAGGAAATTGGTCTGTGCGAAACGCGCAGCGAAGCTGCTTTTTTGTATGCTAGTGATCTATCCAACTTTTAGTAATGTGAGTGATAGCGGTGGTGCGCCAGTGGTTGCTGTCGTTACCGGTCCTGCGCTGGTGAGGCCAATAGATATTACATCACCTGCACTTAAAGTCATAACAATGGTGATTGAAGATTCTCCACCTCCGGCGGGGGTTGAAGATGCAGCGGTTTGTTTACAAAAGTGGTTACAAGCCGTGGGCTGAAGATCTAAATGTAGCACAAAAGGCACTTGTTGTTAAAAAACACAAGTGCCTTTTGTAGACCTATTCGAAAATGCTTAATAAGCCCCAATGTCGGCCCTTAGATTAATTAGGCACCAATTCTTGTTGCGCTGGAACTCCATTCGCGGTTACATTAGATATTCTCGTATTTGCTCCCGTACCAATCGGAATGGACACCGTTCCGCCAGTTGGCAAGCCATTATTAACAGTTGTGCTCAAATGGTTACCCGAACCGGATGCCCAGTTTGCAGGCCATTCGGTTGTAGGAGGCGTGCCTACAAAGTCAAATTCTAACCTCCAGCCGCTGGCAAAACCGCTAGCTGCCCTATTAATAATTGTCAATGTTTGCCGGTTGCTGCCCTCGCCGGCAATACGATATACAACCCCTTGCCCCGGTGTTGGAGGTTCTATTGGAGGTGGGGGCGGTGTCATACCTGGCTGTGTTTGTCCCGTTGCAATATTTGAGTGGCTGGATGTTGCATGGCTTCTAACTGTATAAGTGTATTGCGTACCTGCTGCCAAACCGCTATCTATAAATGAATTTGGTGCGTTGACCGGCACTTCACCAACTCTAATGCCATTCCTGAATACTTCATAGTTCACAATTCCGGACGCGCTTACCGGGTTATCCCACACTACGGTTAAACTGTTGGAAGTTGGATTTATTACCCGAACATTTAATGGCGTAATATCGCAAATGTTTGGTGGCTGAACTGGCGGTTGAGTAATAGCAGGTATATTCACAGTAATAGTGTTACTTGGCATAGATGTGTGATCCAATGAATCGACAGCTACAACGTAATAATGATACACGGCACCCGGTACAACATTGTGGTCAAAATACCTTATGGTAGAGGAGCTTCCAATAAAGGCGAAGTTTGTTGAAGAAGTTCCCCTGTAAATATCATACCTAACTGCACCGCCCGGGTGGCTCCACCCAAGGTCTACACCATCTGTGCTTACGTCTGATGCGTAAAGATTTGTTGGAGTAGCAGGTGCCACAGGCCCTGGAGGTTGCACAGGTGGCGGTGCGGGTGGTTGTACAGGTGGGTGGGTTGGGTTGCCAAAAATAAGATCTCTATAGCTGGTTAAGAAAGGCCAGCCATTGTTAGCATCCTGATTGATCGACCAAGTCATTAGGCCGCGAATCGGTGTTCCCTGATTGTCAAGCCTTCTAAATGCGTTGTAAACGTCTTGCGGGTTTTCTATAAGCCCGCCGTTGTAGAAAGCATCACGTGAAGATGGTAAACCAATTGCAAATTTATCCGGCGGAATCCTAAAGAATCCTTGCTCTCCCTTGATGAAAGCATCTGTAAGATAAAAGAGGAAATCTTCTTGCCTGTCAGTACCGTTATTTGGTATCCATCCGTTTGGAGTGCTTATACCATCACCGGCTTGATTATAATATTGCGGATATATAAGGTCATAATATCCCTCAAGCTTTTGAAGATACGGTATATAGCTATTGCCTCCCATAGCTGTGCGCAAGTATGGGAACTCGGGTGCCATACATATAAAGAATTCTTGCCCTCTTGCTCTGAAAGAGTCTTTAACTTCAATCAGTGCCTGTGGAACTACTTCTTGGTTATCTCCGGAGTTTACAGAGATATTCTCTAGGTTAATGTCAAACCCGTTAAATCCATAAACATCACACAGGCGGATAATTTCATCTCTAAAAGCATCCTTTTGAGCTCGGCGTAAACTTGTATGCCCAGTCGCACCACCAAGAGAGATTAATACAGCACGCCCCTGTGCCTTTATTGCATCTACAGCAGCTCTAAATGTTGCGTCTGTATATGGTGGTTGTGGGGCAAATGTTGGAATACCATCTGCTCTATTTTGCATAAATGCAACAGAGATAACGTTATACTCCCAAGGTATTTGCTCTAGCGGTAATTGTGGCCACCACTCAAACCAGTATCCCACCAATACATTACCACCGTTGCCAATAGCATAGTTTAAGCTGGAATTGGTGGCCGATGCTTGAGTCATAGCCAGTACTGTTGAGTTTGTTAAGTTGCCTGTTTCCCAATTAACATTGCGGGGGCTAGGTACATTAAAAATTCCCATGATAATCCTTCTTTCCATCTTGTTATTTGTACCAATAAGGTATTACTACAACGTATGCAGGACACACAAGGGACGTTCTATATGTAAGGAGGATATTTTTTACCATAGACACCGTGCAAGATGAACATCATTTTTTATTTTTCATATGATAAAAGCAGTACAGGTAATCTGTAAAATCAAAAGGAAGGCAAGAGGTATTATTTATGCAAAATTCAGTTCCTCAAGTTCGTAACAGACTTACTCCCGAATCCTTTCAAGGGCCAAGAACTCTAGACCCATCCGAACGAAGGATTGTAGCCTATTTCCCAGAATAGGGAATTTACCAGCGAAACTATCAGATGAGCGATGTCCCTTGGGATAAAATCACACATTTCAACTATGCATTTATCGATATCGATTTACAAAACGGCGTTCTCCAATTGTTTGACTCACATGCTGCCGACATAAACCTCCCTAAAATTAGGGAATATGGTGTACGGTACCCTAATGTTACGACAATGATTTCTATTGGCGGCTGGTCTCGTTCCGCCGGGTTTAGAAATGCGGCGGCAACGCCAACAAACAGGCAAAGATTTGCAGACAGCTGTGTGGACTTTATCCGTCGCTGGGGTTTTGGTGGTGTAGACGTTGACTGGGAATACCCTACTGCAAGAAGAGATGGCGATAAAATAGACAACCCAAACGACCAAGGAACACCAAACGCAGACATTAGCGAAGCCGAAACCTTCCCGCTTCTTTTAAAAGCAATAAGAGAAGCATTAGACAGAGCTGGCCAGCAAGACGGTAGATATTATCCTCTTACCGCAGCGGTTAGTATTAACCCGAATATCACAAATGTAGTAAGACCGGACACGTATGCGCAATATTTGGATTTTATTAATCTGATGTCATACGACATGCATGGTGCATGGGAGTCTGTAACCGGTCACCATTCGCCGCTGTATCCAAACCCATTTGCACCTCATGGTGAGCTTGAGAGAACTTATTTCAATACAAATGCTGCAATGAAGCACTTTGAGAGCTTTGGTATCCATCCGAATAAATTGGTTTTGGGTGTGCCTTTCTACACACGTGGCTGGGGTCAAGTGTCAAAAGATTACCCAATCAGAAATGTTATGCATAATGGACACTTGGTAGACCTTCCCGGTTTGTTTGCAGCAGCCCCTCCTGAAAGTGTAAAAGGCGAATGGGATGGCGGACGTAATGCCGGAACAAGCTCATTTGATTTTGCAGAAGACGTTTTGATAGGGCAGCGTGGTTTCATAAAATACCGTGACCCTTGGGCAAGAGTTCCGTATCTCTATAACGAATCACTTGGTCAAATGTTTACGTATGACGATGAGATCTCGGTTAGAGAAAAATCTGAATATGTAAACCAAAATAATTATGGCGGCATAATTATCTGGGATTTATCTGGTAACCGTGATGGCAGATTGCTGAGAATAATGAACGAAGTTATGAATGGCTCCCCAACAGTATCGGGTGAAGGTACACTCACACTAAGAATGAATGGCCCTAGCTACAACTTTGTCCCAAAAGTTACAATTGGCACCCGGACTTATAGTGTTCCGTTTGGTTCTTCGCAAACAATAACTCTTCCGATAGGCACCCATGAAGTAGAAGTTTGGTGGGCCAGAACAGAGGACTTTACAACATTCTGGAACCCTGTTTACTTCCCCAAATTTGTTCAGGTTAACAGAAACTCTAATACCGATTTAGATATACACTATGTGCAATCCCCGGAGGAAACAACTCCAACCACAGTTCACGCAGTGGCAAAGCTTTTCCAACGGTCTGCACATTGGGGCGGCGGCAGTTACGGAATAGATATTACAAATCAAGGTAACACAGAAATTCCCCCAGGTTGGAGGTTAACATTTGCACTTAATGATTCTACTCTTCAACTAAATGCTGCCAATAATGGCGTGTTAACCAGGTCTGGTAATAACTATACCTTGCAAGATGCAAGTTGGGTTACAACCGGCATTGCTCCGGGTGCAATACGTTCATTTAATGGCGAGTTTTCCGGGGCGTTCAGCGATGCTGTTATGCCGGATAAATTTTATCTAAATGGTCAAAGGATAGGCATTGCCGGAGAAAATGTTATTATCGTTGATAATAGCCAAGTAGTGCCACCGCCTCCCCCGCCTCCTACAGACGGAGATATTGTTCTAAATATCCACTCCAAGCCTTATGGATTTGTTCCTAGCTTTACAATTAATGGTGTCACACACAATGTGGCATTCGGGCAGCAGAGCAACCATATTCGCTTACCGCAAGGCAGCTACAATATAACATTTAACGGCCATAGCGACTTCCAATTCAACTATGTTGCCCATATATCACCAAATCCTGTTTTTGTTACAGCGGGGCAAACCACAATTGTGGATGTTGATATAGAAGGCGTACCGCACAGCGGCGGAGTAACGCCGGAATGCTTTGATGTTTCTATAGGGTCTGGGGAAGACGTTATCCACACCTTAAACATTAGAGTTACCAATAACTCCAACGCCACAATAAACAACTGGATGCTCGAGTTTGATTTTAACAACGTAATTGACAATGCAGCACCTCATGTGACTCTAAACAGGATTGGCAGCCGCTACTCGGTAACATCCGATGGTACAATGCCTGACTTGTTGCCTGGCGCAACAGCCACATTTTCTGTATTCTTTAGGAAGCAGCTTGACGATGTATTAAGGAATTTAACAATGAATGGCAAGCCGCTTTGTAATAACCTTCCGCCGCAGCCGCCAGCATTGGGCGCACCTTCAAACCTACGAGAAATTAGCATGACAGAAAATTCAATAGGTTTGGCATGGAATATACCTGTTTCTATGGCAAACGTACAAGGTTTTAGAGTTTACCGGAATAATGCAGTTGTAGCCACAATGGGAACAGGAGTAACAAGCTTTACCGACACAGGGCTTACACCAAATACAAGCTACTCTTATAGGGTTGCTTCATTTGACAATTTGGGCAACGAAGCATCTTCTAACACTATCACTGCTTCTACTGTCCAAACCGTACCACCTCCTGTGCCACCTCCTGGCCCAGAGATTCCCGGCGGTGCGCCAGAATGGAACCCGTTTGGCTTCTATAATGCAGGCGACATTGTTTCGTATAATGGAAGGTTGTATCAAGCTCTTATAACTTTCCAAGGTCATGGTGATGTTACTTGGAATCCGCAATCTGCTCCTACTATTTGGAGAGCATTATAAGTTTAACTGGGGGAATTAAAACGCGACAGCAATAAATAACATTTGTGCTTGTTCTGGAATGTCAGATTTGACACCAGAGCAAGCTCTTTTTGTTTGCCAGGCAATTAGTCTCTACGAAACGCGCGGCAGAGCCGCTTTTTATTGTGGCTATGCTTTCCAAGATAAAAAGGATTGAGTTCTGTTGATTTCAGAACGCAATCCTTTCATGTAAAATGCTATAGTCTATGCTTTTTTCATACTAAAACTCATTGCGCTGTGGAGGGGCAAATACATCCACCGGAAAGTCTAATGCTGCAAAATATTCACAAGGGTTTATGTCGGCGATATCTTCGCACACTTCAGGTATGTTAAAACTGGTTGCTTGCACATTCAAATGCACAATGCGGATTAGCTTCATGATACTGAACAATCCAATTGTACAGTGTACGGCTTGGCTATGGTGTAGTTGTGCATCTAATCCAACTACCTTTGCTTCTGTCCAAGTAAATGGTACATCGTCAAATGTAACAGATTCTACGCCGTAAGTCGGAAGGTCAGTGCTAATAACTAAGCCGTTGCCAGTTGAACCGAAAAGTGTGACATTGCTGTTAAAAGTGCTATATGCATCGACAGAACATATATCACACTCTCTTGATTCCCGGAAATTGAGCTTGTAACTAAAGGCATATTCTATGTTTATATCCCAAAACCCGTCACGGAATGAGCAAGGCTCTTTGTTAACCACACGTATTTTGCTAATTTTTAGCCCCTCCATAAAAACAGAAGTTGCACCAGCAGGTGGCGTGACAATCTCCCCACTGCAATAGTTCATCGCGGCCCCTAGCTCTCTTACAGTCAAACTTTCTTGCCTCCGGCAGCTGTCATAAACTTTGTAAGCTACGGTATTTTCGTCTTTTACATTTACATCACTTTTTTCAGTAATGCATGCGTCGTTAAATTCTTTTTCAAAAGCACCCATATATACCTCCATAATAAAATGCGCCGTAATACTTCAGTATATGTATGCCTAGCTCTTGTGTGTAACGTAATAAAAATTAATTTAACTGGGCAAAAGAAAGAACCTGTTTAAGATTCCTATACAGTAATCTCAAACAGGTTCTTTCTATACGAACTCATGTCACAGAACTCCAATTGGTTTCAAACGTAAACAGTAATATAACGAACTTATTTTATGGGAAAGCACGCATTCCTAAAGTATCCAGCTTTTCGCCCACAATATTGGCACCATTCCGCTCAGCTATTCTTTGATACATACTAACGCGGGTCCATATTCTTGGGTCTGTAATTGTAAGATTTTCTTCCAAACCACCATTTATAATCATGATAGTCATGCCAAACCCAGGATAAATGCGGCCTCGCTCTATATCAAGTGGTGAAGGTGCCCATCCTGCTGTCATAACTTCATGGCAGGATGGTTTTGGCGGCTGCGGTAGCATCCAAAACCCTATTGCTGTCATCCAGCCTAAAATCCCATTGTCAGCAACCAATTGCGGATCTTGCAAAAGCACAGCAGAATCTAAGAAGAAAATATCGCTAAAAAAACCATAGTTAAAGTTCCAGCTAAGCTGCATGGGACCTCTGCCATGGTATGACCTGTTTGGGAAAGCGGGCCAAATAGGATGTTCTGCTTGAGCGTACCCAATATGGTTTGGGAAAGCGGCCCCATATCCCACTTCATCGATAAACCATAGGCCATGTGTTAGGCGGCTTTCTGTGCCCATTGTTCCGCCGCTAGTTTCTTGTGTAGCATTTGCTAATATTGCGGCAATCTCTCGCAAGCGGTCATTGTAGTTTGGCTCGCCTAAAAATGCCCCAAAGTCTGCTACATGTGTAACAATCGGATAGGGGGTATTCCACGATGCGTTCCAATTTTCATATTCGTAAACAAGTAGTGCCCGGTTGTTGGGGTTATTTTCTTTGTGCAGCACCAAAATTCTCCATGCGCTGGAATCTGGCCTGTTTGTGCGGTGCTGGATAATTACAACTACATTAGCAAGCCTGGTAATGGCAGCTTGCAAATTGTCATAGCTGTAATAATCAAATGCAGGCATATGATCCGGAACTGCGGGGAACCAATCGCCCTTGCCGTATCTGTTTGGGAATAATTGCTCAAAGTCTGTACGGCTTAGATATTTTGAGAGGCGATTGTTGGCTGCTTCAGGAGAAGTTTCGGGATTTGGTGACCAAATATCCCTCGGTACTTCAACGAACGTAGAGCCAGCAGGTGCATTTGCAGGGGGAAGTGGCCTCATTGGGCTTACTCCGCCTCCGCCGCCGGCTTGTGAAGTCGTTCCTGTAGCTGAGTTTGAATGGTTGGAAGCAGAAGTTGCACGTACGGTGTATTGATACATTGTATTTGGCTGCAATCCGGTGTCTGTATACGTCAATGTTTGGCTTGATACATTGGCAACTCTTACGCCATCACGGAAGATTTCGTAACTTGCTGTTGCGGAGCCTAGAGGAGCATCCCAAGCAAGGGAGATTGTTGTTGTGGTTTGGGTTGTAACTCTTAAATTTGTCGGTGGGTTTATACATTCGCCTGGTCCGGGCATTTCTGCTGTGGTGCGGACTAATAATGGCATTGAAAGTCCTGACGAAGTACCTTCCTGCCCAAGTGCACTGACCTGGAAGTTATAGTTTGTGTCAGGTGAAAGCCCTGTAGCTGTGAAAGATGTGGCCATTGGAGTGGTGGTTGTTACTCTCACGCCGTCTTGGTACACCTCGTATCCGGTTACATTTCCGGCAGATGCATCCCAAGCAATGCTTACAGAGCGTGTGCCTACATTTGTACTGTGTAAACCTGTTGGTATAGATGGGGTTACCAATACCGACTCTTGCAAAGTCATACCTGTAGCCGGGTTTGAATGCCCAGAAACCATGCTTGAACGCACAGTATACCGATAAAGTGTATTTGGCATTAGCCCGGTATCTTCATACAGTAATACCTGGCCGGAGAGAGTGGCGACTCTAACACCATCACGAAAGATTTCGTAACCTAAAACTGTGATAGAATCCGCTGGGGCGTTCCAAGCAAGAGAGACAGATGTTGCCGTTTGACTTGTAACTCTTAAATTAGTGGGTGGGTTCTGGCACTCATATACTGAAATGCCAAGATGTGCATTTGTTGAATCCATTTCATATTTCCTCCTAGGATAGCTCATAATTATATATATGATTTGTCCTTGATTTTGGGTCCATTTAAAGAATAGTTTTTTTACCAGACTAGTATTCCATTAAAAAGCAACCTTGCTTTCTGCAAACAAGGTTGCTCTCGTTTTTTTAGTAATAAAACGCGAAGCTTACGGTAACAGTAGTAGGCGTGTGATTAAAAGATTTGAACTATTCCGATATTTCCAATTATAGAAACTGCGTCATCCACACTTTGATAAACAAAAGATAACGTTGAGCCGCTGGCCGCAACTGAAGCATTGTTATACACAAATGTACCTGAAACTGTCACAGGATTTCCAGAACTATCTGTTACGCCTGAAGCAGCATAAGCAGGTTGCGCTACTTCTGCGCCTATGGGGCCATAAAACGGCATTATAGTGAAAGCATTACTAAGTGTATCTGAGACCGTAACCATATAAGAAATTATATAAGCATGATCGTTCGTAGCTGGGCTTCCAACGAACTGGATTGATGGAGTATCGTTTGTAAATATGGTCTGAGGCATAGTGAAATTTATATTCATAATTTCGTAGTCTAATTGGGTTCCCGGTGCTACATTGGTTAAAGGTGACACAGTGTCAGTTCCTGATATGGTACCAAAGACAAGATTTGCGTCACTTAGTGTTGCGGAAGTGCCAGTCGGGCCGGTTGCTCCATCTAAACCCGTTGCCCCATCTGCGCCGGTAGGGCCGGTTGCTCCTTCTAAACCC
>Ga0123355_10005078_pt1 | contig 19171 bp, 7 predicted proteins | sample TergutEmb28metaG_3_FD_89872 | JGI IMG/M metagenome (GOLD analysis project Ga0123355, IMG submission 89872) | Embiratermes neotenicus P1 segment gut microbial communities from Petit-Saut dam, French Guiana - Emb289 P1 | ecosystem: Host-associated > Arthropoda: Insects > Digestive system > Gut ... | reverse complement strand
ATCTGTAAGGAATAGAGGTTTTTGCATTAGCGCGCTAATGCAAAAACCTCTATTCCTTACAGATCAATGTAACCCACGAAATAACTCAACACATAAGTCGCAAGCTCATTGAGGATGGATGTATTAACATCCGAAACATGTTGAGCATTATATAAAGAAATAATAAAGCAAGTGACATCAAGTTGGTCTCTCTTTACTCAACTATCAAGATGATGCACGGCCCAATAAGCATAATATACTATCTAGGTTTGTGTAAGTACACTGTATGACGTTCGCACAACGACGAAATCGCCGAACGACGCATTTCTCAGGATGTATCCCCGTCGTTAAACGACGCATATGTATAGTACTTCTGTGCATGTTTTGACGGAAAGAAAGAACGGCGGAATATGGATATTCAATGGCTGGCAACTGTGCAGTGGACCTACAAGAAATACGAAGTTTTGGGAGGAGTTTGTACAACGAAGACATAAGAAGAACTAGAGTACGAATAAAGAGGAGAATTACAAACACAGCATAATCAAATTGGCTGTCTCCAGATAGCCTCAGTTTTGCCCTGCATGTTAGAAAAGCATAACTAGCGCTGTCTAATTGTGGCAACAAATTTCGCGAATATTACGACCAAACGACTCTGTGTTTTGTACGTAGTCGCTTCTCAGCCTCTTCCACTTAGCGATATTTTAAAATGTTGTTAACCTGCACATCACGTGGTAAACTAAATCATGCGAGAGTGCTTCTGCGCATGCTTACAAACACATTTAATTCTGATGGAATGAGCAAACGTTTATGTATTTGGGCCTAGTGAGTGGAAAAGCAGGGCGACCAGGTCTAAAATTTAGTTAACGCCGCATGACTTAATGAATTGGATTTATTGCCAAATTTTATATAAATTCCTTTTAATTTTTGACCTGCGGGCATCTTCGTTCATGTGAGTAATAAACATAAGCACAGAGGAGTGATTAAACTGGTAAAGAACGTATTCGAAACGTCTTTCCTGCAGACTGGAGTGAAACTTCGCGCTCTTGTTAATTGCATTTAGTAAAATTTAAGGTCGTATCGAGTCAAATGTACTTCAGCCGTCTATTGCTCAGATTCGTACTTTGTTGTATATGCGTCGTATCTATGGGGAAAAGAAGTTAAATAAGCAAACGCAATCGAAGTAAAGTTTGAAAACGAGAAAATTCTTATAAGCAAATAACTTGCTTTCCTCTTTCTATAGAGTCATGTCTAAGAAAACTGCCTGGAAGTATTATGCCCAACTTTTGACGAATTTCTCTAGAAATGTACGAATATTGCCCCTTATGGTATGCTAGCATTTAGTAAATATTCTGAATTATTTGTAGACAGTAACAGTAAGTTCTGAGACGAACTTCAACGTTAGCGTCTCCTGAACACTTTCCTCAATTTATAGTTTATTTCGTTGTCAAACTGCATGGAGCAGAGTCCTTCTTACGAAGCCGGGAGTTCCTTACCTAGTCCAGAAATTGTGTGCATTTTATGGAACCCTAAGATTACACTGTAAAAAGGGTAAAGTGATCCCGTTACAGGCTCGGTGTGGCCCAGAGGGTGGGTAGAGGTATAGCTCTACTTTTCCATGACCGCGGCACTAAAAGGGGGTGAGTGGTCAGCAGCACGCCCTGGCCGCACTTTACCCCCGGGAAAGACCCGGTACCCATTTTACAGAAGGCTGGGTGGGCCCCAGGGGATTACACTGTATTATTATAAAATATTTACGCGAATGAAAATACTGTTACTTCTGTAAGTATTTTTTTCATAGTGAAGTATAACTATGCCTAGTGATGTAAAGGATTTTGTACCTTCCAGGATGTATAGATTTTTTCCTTTGAGAATGGCCAGGATTAGCCGAAACATGGAAGGACACATTTTAACACTTCTTTACTACATTTTGTACTATGGTGTGTACCATGTTGTTTCTATTGTTATAAGAAGTTACAGTACTTTAATTAGGTTCCTAATGATTTTGTTATTTTCTTGTGCTTGATGATAAGCGGGGTATCTGGACACAGTTCATAGAGAAGATGAGATAACAGATTTGGAATTAATTGTCATCACAGCTGCACTAGACGCCATTAAGATTAGATGAGGAATCTGACCTTACCGAACGCTGCTTGTCTTGTATTGTCTTGTCTGGTCTTGTCTTCTTTTAACTTTCCCGTGACCTGTCAGGCCAGGTGCACGGTGGCTCTTTTGACATCTGTTTTAGTGTACAGTTCAGATTTCTTTTCTGGATTGTCACTCCTGTTTGAAATCGCTTGTTTCTCATAACTCAACTCCTGTCAGACTAATTAAAACACACTCCTATCTAACTTGTAGTTCATCCCCCACCATCACAACCTATTTATACTCAAAGCTCTCTTCATTTTCTCCTGCTTTTTCGCCATAGAGTGGTCATATATTTTACATATTCTGAAACATATATGTGTTTAATGCCTCATCCCAAGTTCTTTAAATGCGTTTCCTAGATCAGTGTTTTGTGTATCCGTCCGTATTTTGCCCTTCCTAAACTTCGGAAATAATTGGATGAAATTTGATATTGGCTTGCTATACCAAAAGTAATAGTAATCACAGTGCCTTACAACTTAAACGCCACGTGATGGAATTTCCGTGTAAATCTACACTTTTATCTGCACTCACTCTTTGTAACTCGAGCGCTGGTTGGGTTAGGTGGTTAGCTTGTGCTTCAGCGGCTCGAACCCAGAGGGAAGCTTTTGTTACTCACCGAAAAGAAGGCTGGATAGATTCCACGGCCGGTCTGGAGGTGCTGGTGGTATGAAATATCCCTTATTGTGCTGGAAATAGAACCCCGGTCTCCAGCTCTTAGGTAGTCATGCCGAATCTTCTTGTCGTGTCTGACAGTGAAAGTTTTTCGCATTCATATTTAGTTTCGATGGGTCGAGCTTACTTGACGCGAATATCAAGTGAGTATTTGAAAGTAAGTTTATATAGTATGATATTTTTTAAGAAAATAGCTCGCGGTGTAAAACCTCCAAGGCATTCAAGTTTATTTTTCATTTGAAACATTTTTAGATGTGATGAAGGGGGAAACAGACACCCCCCACCCCCAAAAAATTATTTTTCCATGCAGAATTATAGGTACTCGCATATTTATAGTGACATTAGCTTGACAAATCTGGATTTTTGCCTTCAGTAAATGAACACTGGAATGAAATCCTAATTCAAAGTCACAAGAACTTGCCCACATCCTACATTTGAAAGAACATCACCCTTTGAATTTTAAAATAGGATTTCAGATAGGTACTCTCCCTTTGTCTTCAAGGGTACTCTTCCCAGTCGTCTAGTTTCCAGTAGCCCTCCGCTCTTTGTGCCGTGGATCAAAATGAAAATATAACTCCGAGGCGTCGCTTTTGACAGTGGGCACTTAAAATTATCATTTTTAGTACAAATTTACTAAGAAGAAGCTGGTTTTCATAAAGTAGTAGTTTTCTAACAGAAATTTAGTGATTCTAAAATAAAATGTTTTTTTTTAATTATTTTTTCGTTTTCATGTCAACCTTTTATTTCGTTGTCGTTTTTTCTGCTTTCCCCTTCTTCTTTACATACAGTACTTCCCAGTTTCTTCTCTTGTTCTATTTTCGCAGAGTCTTTTTCTCTACTTTTTATTCTGTCATCACCATCATCATATCTTCATTTACCACATTTTGACCTTCATAAATTCTCTTGAGTTTGTGAAGCTGTTGACGGAACAGGAGCGCCTTCTGCGCAAGTTGGGACACTCTGAAAGTGGGGGGGGGGGGGTTTATGTGAATAAAAGGAATTAACTTCTTCTAGAGACTGAAGTACTTATGCAAACATTATTCTCTTGGTCCTCCGTTGAGGGGGTGTGTTCCCATTTGTGCAAATACGGGCCCCACAGTCAATTTACAGATTAATTAACACCAAGGCTAATGAGATACTAATTAACGTATACTAGAATGTTTGTTTCTTTCCTCGCTGCTTGTTTTTTTTATCTGTGAGAAACTTTGGATTGCCTCATCCAATTCTCAAGCGTCTCTCCCACACTTTCAGAACTGTTTCTGTTACAGTATATCAGACGTCAGCTATATTCATAGCCTGCAATTTCGGACAAGAAAAATGCATGTAAAGTCTTCTCTTTCATTAATTTTATCGGCGCCTGCTGCCTTTTAACTTAGACTTTTGTAGCCGAGTACTTGACATATGTAAATTCTTTTATGAAATTTACAGTCTCCTCATTACGAAAATTTTTATTCGGCATAACATATATATATATAATAAAGATGACGTCAAATCGACCTGGTGGTCTAATAATATCCGAGAACCTCTTAACCGAGCAGGTTGATGTAGCCGTAGGGGTCTGCACTTCTGTGAAGCAATGACTGATTCTACCTGACGTCCAGGTTATCGGCTCATTAATACTTCTTAATACACTAAAACATTCCACAGCCAGTTTCTTCCAAATTCGTAATTGCATGGCATTCGTTAGCATCTGATCAATTCTTTGGTACTGTCGTCGCCAAATTCTTTTATGAACCAACGTTTTTAAGTTATTTAAGAACGTGTGAAATAAGTGTTCTGGTGTCATCTTTCCCTGATAATGGAGGATCCTTCTGAGAACTCCGTAGACGATGTAACAGTCGACGGCGAGATCTGTTCCCAGTGCAGGAGATAATTAAATCTCGAAGAACATCAATACCTCGATTCTGCTATTCCATTTTGTAAATGACTGAAGACCGTTTCTCAGGGAATGAAAAATATTCGGAGTCTCGTAAATAAGAAGCGACGCATGAGTTACGTCATAAAATCACTGCCTTCGACGCCAGTTCTCGGTCTTCAGAGCTATTCGGGCATGGGATCTGAAAGTTTAGACGTTTGACTGAGAACAATGTAAAATCAGTAGGCACACTGGATGATTGCAGGGGCAGAAGTTGGGGTTCCACGATCATCGCTCGTGTCCTACACGAGAGAATTCCTAGCAGCGGTTGCCACTTTGTTTCATGTTAAATACATCGAGATGTGCGTATTTCTGTACGTATTTATTTTTATTTGCCTTCGCCTTTTCAGCGAAATAGACTAGAATGTTGAACTGCTTCCTTAGGCGTGTCGCTAAGACGACGCCTTGCGCATCGGCAGGAGAATAATTCTGTTGAAACCGACTTAAAAGTTTTGGAAATGTCCTATGATTTCAAAATTCCTTCAAATACTTCAGTCTGCTGGAAGTCCTCTCCATTTCTCTGGCCTTTTTGATCCAGTGTATGTAGAGAGATTTGTAAAAGTTCATGTCATGATGCTGTCGATGGTATTTCCAGTGCTAATTTCAGTGTTGCATGCATCTTGGATCCCCCCCCCGTATTCGCGTGCTTGAAGCAAATCGCACAAAAACTGTTCAAGGCATGTTTGTTTCATGGACTTGGATGGCCACAAATCCTTCCAAGTGATCCTGATTTCGAGTAATTTCTTCACTGTGTCTATTGTTATAATGGGCGTTAAGACGCTGATTCTGTCTGTCCAGCATCAGTTAGGAGTCAAACTGCATAACTAGTATTAACGTGTGTCATCGGTCATACACATATTTTAAAATACTATTACGATACGGTTTCAAAGGGATGACAGTTTTCATACAATCAATCCTGTTATTTAATTGCTGGATCTCGTGATTTGGAGGTCATGTTAGACTTCTACGAAAGACGTTCCGTGAATGTAAGTAGCACTTTGCAAGATGTACTGCTTATGAAACGCTCAAGACTTTGATTTATTTTTATATTTACAGAATATGAAACATCTATAAACACAAGCTGCAGATTGATATCTGGCTAGGAAAAGTATACAAAGGGTAGCGTGTCAAATTGCAGGGTTATTCAAAATGATTGTCAGGGTGTTAACAACTAGTCATAAACAATACACTTGAGATTTTTTATTTTTTTATCTAATAGAACAACACTCCAAGTTTTTGTTACATATCTTACTGGTGCTCTATATGTGCACCGTTTGTGATTCTAAAAACATCAGCACAATAATCGATTTCGTTCCAAACTGACAAGTTGTTAAAACCCCGACAGGCATTTAGAAGAACCCTGTATTTCGAATACTTTATTCACCGGAAGGCGACTAAGAGTGCAAGTCCGAACCACTTATAACAACAGCACGCATGTCTCTTATCATCACCCATATTTAAGGAAGATATTTTCCTTGCATGAACCAAGTAAGGGTGATGACGGCATCTGATTATCTAGCGTTATTTTCCGATCGTAAATGAAAAGCAGACGCCCCTAACTACATAGTTTGACGACAGATTGTCGACATGATGCGGAGTGGATAACAAGTGTATATCTGTTTAATAAAGAGCGTTATTTCTAAAATGTTAATGGTTTCGTTGATGCGCTAGGCCTGCCTTTTACTAGACCCCCATATGCGGTTTGCCAATATTGAACGATATTTGAATTGGTTTAAGTACATTCCTTTGCTGGTCGATAGGTTCCATGTCATTCCACTTGCTATATTTCTGCTATTGCTAGATCGAAAGATTATATTGTAACGGTTTTTGTATTTTTAAATGTGTTTGAAGTGCCGCAGGATAGGATTTAATGCTAGACTGTGTGATTATGCTTTGTCAAAAGCTGGGTTATTGTCAGTGGGCTCTTTAACTATAGTTGATCACGGAAGAGAGAGCCACATAATTATTAACGATTCCGCTTCTTATTAACTTTTCCTTCCTTGTACTAACTGAACAAACAGCACTTGATAAATGCTGTTTGTGTTATAGAACAATGTATTTCAGCGTCGGAAAAGAAGTTTTTATCTTTCATTGCCGGCCTTGGTGTATCGTAGGTCGTGAATGAATTTCGGGGTACTGTTACTTTAAAAACTACGGCCTAGGCAGTAGTTGAAATTTGAAATCCGTTATTGAAAGGTTAATAACGAACAGGGAAACACGTGGAAGGAAGTAACTTTTGTTCATTTGCCTTGAGTATCTGAGGAAAATCACTGTATCTGAACCTGTAATGTCAAGCAGGATCAGCAGAACATGTTGCAACAGTGTTAACCACTACACCACCGTGTTTACTGCATGCTAATAGGAATAACACAGACGTAATCTTAGCAGCTGACCAACTTAATGCACAAACTCTTGTTTTATAATAAGTTTATTATATCCCGTACATGTTTCGAGCACTGTTTTGCTCATCATCAGGAGTTCAAATTGTATTATACAGCATCTGGTAACATCACAATCTGTAGGTGGCCGTCCGGTGCACCGGACGGCCACCTACAGAGTGTGACAATACCAGATGCTGTATAATACAATTTGACTTCCTAATGATAAACACAACAGTGCTCGAAAAATGTACAGGAATATAATAAACTTATTATAAAACAAGAATTTGTGCATTAAGTTGGTCACTTGCTAAGATTATACCGAGATGCACAGTCAGCAAAACATCAAAACCACTGATGTAATTTATGTAATGTCCGTTGAACGGATGTAGCCACGAACACGACGTTATAGACGAATGTAAATGCAAGTTCATAACGAGCCGACAGTCGTAACGGAGGATTTTCGTGATGTAAGTTCTACTGGAAACCTCATACATTCAATTGCCATTCTAATCACAGCGTATTTAAACGCATTCATATTTTTCTGCGTTACCGAGTCGATCACCTGACTAACCGCCTTCCAAATTTTGACTTAGTAATGTAGATATCTTTAGCGGCCAATATGAGTGTACAGAATATTTTTTTTAATTATTAGTTTTACAAGGTTTATTGAATAGTGTTCACATAAATAACGAAATATCATTGTGTTAGATATTTTAAGCATTCTGAACTTGCATACATTATGTTTGTTCCGCAATAAATTTGCTGAAATTCATGTTTGTTCGATACTGGCCAGCGCAAAAGTAAATTACATTTCTAATCGCAAATACTTTTTTAATTCTTTCCAAAAGTTAGAAAAATACATTACTTCGTTTCAATGGACATCTTTATCATTTTCCAAAAACGTTGGTCCTATCTAACATAACCACACATGAGCCATTGACTGCTTCTGTTGACTCAAAGGCCCATAATTTTGATTTTGGATAGAATTACATCGGGCCTTGGGTGCGAGGTCAGTGATTTGGCAGTCCAGGTTTGAAATTTCGTGAATAATCGACCTTTCAAAATCGAGACGTTCTTTCTCACAGGAAAGGAATACTAGTGCAAAGTTTCTTACACTCTTAGTAGTTACCAGAACATCTGACCTGCGTTTTTCGTAAAATATTTTTTTACAACTGTTCAATATGACCGTACATTTTTTCTTAACCAATTAAATAGGCACGCCTCACTTTCTTTTTTCGGATAACTTTACCTTAGGCTGATATTATTGAACAGCGGTTTCAGGTTATAAATCTGCGTTTTGAACAGACGGTGAAACAGGAAGGGGTTAAGTAGTTGTGTGCCTTAGCATGACGTCACGGAGAATTTTGTGGGTTTTATAGACTGCTCTGCATAAGTACTTTTATTACTTCGCTCAAGAGTAGAGGAAAGAAGCAAGATAGAGGAGAGGGATGGAAAAAGAGACGGAAGAGATCAATCCCCTTAGGTAAAATCCCCAAAATTGTACATTTCAAAGTCAAGCTCTTTTCATTTCCCATACCATGTCTCTCCAAGCAATTCTATGCCAGAGATACCGATCATGTTATGAATGTCAAAGTTCATCACCATGTTTACACGAGTCCTTCACTGGTTCATATTCTGAGCCGTATGATTTCTGTTTACATGAAGAATAAACAGAGAGCAATTGAGAAATTTGTTTTTACTGTTTTTATTCGGCATATTTTAGTGTGCGCCAGCATCACTTTTTGAAGTCAAAGTCTATCGTATTTTTGATTGTGCATCGAAGAATACTCTGACCAGAAATACTGTCTAGGGAAACAAGGTTGTGATTAAATTGCTATGTCCAGTACTAAGGAACGATGGGCTCTTGAACTTCTCCAAAATAAACACTTTTGTGACGAAAAAGGAATGCATTATTTCAATGGAAGAGAGATTAAGGTAGATTATGTCTTAGTGCCATTTAAACGTACAGATCGTGATACTTCCATTAAAATGTCTGCTACTGCACTTACTTGTGACACTCTTGAAGACTCGAGGCAAAATAAAGACAGTAAATTAAACTCTCATGGAGTTACGTTTCTTATTTTTATTCAGGAGGTGCTTGGTTAACGTACAGTCGGGACAATGGCTGTCCTAATTAAAACTTTTTTTTTTCTTTTTTTACCCCAGTCCCACCCAGGGCAAATATCGCGATATACTTCCAGTAAGGACCACGATCACCTTTTCACAAACACTGCACAATTTATTGTGAATTAGTCATTCCATCGTTCGTTGCTACGGATATACATTCTGATTACTGATGGCGCTGCTTATCTGCCCTGATGATGGAGACAGTAGGTTCTTCTGAAGTATCAGTAGACTTTTAGCAGACTACACTGCGTCAGAGCCCATAAATAAATATTAATATATAAACAAAACAGGAGTAAAACGTATTTGCACTCTGCGACTAAAGAGAAAGACTTTGACCTTGATATCGTTGGTATGGTTCCCTTAACTCCTCGCTAACCTTGCGATGAAAATATATGCGTCCCATCAAAGACGTAAATATGTCTGCATCTGCCACTTTTGATTGGTCTCCATTTTTAGGGTTTTCATTTTGTAACGAGTCTCAAGTCAAATTCACGTATAGACAAAACACAGCAGAAAATAATAATATTAACTGCTCTGGAATACATCGGTTATTGGCCATAAAAAGCTATAGTTTGACTGCCGCTCTGCAAAACCACTTCCAAGGTCAAAGTCAATCTCTCTAGTCCACCACAATGCGTGGCATTACTAACAGACGTCCTCTGCATTTATCTCTGTCTCACTCACTCGCTCTCTCTCTCTCTCTCACAGACACACACACACACACACACAAACTTTACATTAGTACTTAGGGGTGAGGTGTTTTGTGAGCTCTTAACTATGTTGTATGGTTCACCACATGGAGAATGTTGAAACCGCTCTTCTACACGAATTTCTGCTTTTTTTTAGGAATGTAGTCAACTTACACATCTAAAGCTACAGTCTGGAGACAGCACTTGTGCCACTCATATCTTGCCAAGTTTGGGCTCTTGGGACCAAGAACGCGCTTCGTTATTGTTCATGGTGATGATGGCGTCCCAAGAAATGAAGTTTCATCATTCATCATGGCGAAAAGCATGTCGGACTCGTGTATTTGCCGTGCTGCTGCCGTACGGGTTTTTTTTTTGTACTGTCTGTAAGCTAGCTGCATTTCATTGAGTTCGGTGCCAGGACTTTCTTTTTCTTCTATTGGCAGGCTGTTAAACGACCTTGTGGTAATGTATCTTGCCCGCCCTCAGGTATAGAATGGTGTATAGCAGTACAAATTCTTGGCGTCTGGATGTATTATTCCGCAATGTCGACCAGAGGACGAAATTCCGATCACGTAGCGTCGTCATTCCTGAAGACACACTCTCTTTGAAGATGAAGTTATTTAATCCCTTATTTAACGACGCCATTTCAGTTAACTCCAGCGCTGTAGTTGTTAGCGGATGGTCATTTTGGTCAATGATTATCCAGGTTGTGTAAACTCCGATAGAATATTACTGTTAAAAAATTTGCCATGCATCCTTCCCTGAACCAGATGAAGTCTATGCCGATCCCAGTGACCACGCGGTCTAAGGCGTGGGTCTACTGCCGCTCGCTTGCTGGGATTGCGTGTTCGAATCCCGTCGGGGGCACGGAGGCCTGTCTCTTTTGAGTGTCGTGTTGTCAGGTTGAGATTTCTTCGGCGGGCCGATCACTCGTCCAGAGGAGTCCCACCGAGTGTGGTATGGCTGATGTGATCTCGAAACCTCAACAGTGAGGAGGTCTTGCACACTAGGGGCTGTCGAGCCATAAAAAATCGGTGAGTTCTATAAACCTACAAGGTACTGCTCTAAATTCAAAATTTTTGTCTTCCTATGCAGACATTCTGCTATTAACTACTAGTTCTAATGTTGTTAACGCCTATTCTGTCGGAAGCCAATGTGGTGCTATGAATAAATGAACCTGGAGCAGTTAAGCACGTTCGATATTCTTTGCCAAGTTGATTAACAACTTCATGAATCCCAAGCAGAAAATACTTAAAACCAAATCAGAGTTTAGTAATGGTTCAATAAGATCTGTAGGACAAACCATTTAACACCTAAGTTTATACAATTTAAAAAAACACAGCAAAAACTCGCAAGTTGCAGAATACTGTGAATGCAGATGGTGCAATAAATTGTATGTACTGATGGTAATTAAACTTCGGGTACTCTAAATACGGGGGAATTTCTTGCCTAGTTGCGGAACTGTTAGCATAACAACAATCACTGTGCGTCATGAAATTTGTTACCGTTACATGAACCTCGTTACTGACTTTTCGTGGGTTTTCTCACCACTTCATCAAATTCTATGATAGGATTTAGACATACATGGGAAAATAGATCAGTAAGATTCCGATAGTCGTTTTGTACAATTGAATGTATCTGCAAAACCATCGTTAAGCTGTTCCTTATCTCGTTATATTTCTTTTACTGAATGACAAGGCATCCGTCAAAGACCGTCACAAGGTCTTTCCCTGCTCAGGATGGGAAACAAACTTGATTCCCGTCAGTGCTTCGCACAGGAGTAACACGCCTGATAACAATATTCGAGCAGTCCAACATGACGCGGCCTCTAAACCACCCTCTTGCCGTGATCTTCAAAATAAGAAGTCAGGACGTTTGACGGGCCCAAATTTTGCAGAGATTTTGCTGTAATCAGAGTTGGCAATAGATTCACTTTGTTTTTCCGACCGATATTTGCTTCCCTGGTACTGACAGTGCAAGTAACGGCTTTAACAGGGTACGTAACGTAATATAATCCAAATATGGTGCCAAATACCGCTGGGAATTCTCCAGAGCATATGCGTATCCTCTTCTGAACACACTTTTCAAAGTTTATTCTAGTTGTCTTCGTCTGTTAGCATTCTGATGTTACACCAACTGCACCTTTATCTTGTATTCTATATAAGGATATGTAGCTAATGAGTCAGAAGTCCGAGATAAACATGCTTCTGGGGAACTAGGTGGACCCATAACTGTCGTGGAGCAACTTTCTGAAATCGCTGCTTGTAAATTACTGTATCATTGGAGTGCCTCTTCGACAGGGCCATGATAATAGAATGACGAATAGAGTAATGTCGTAATACAGAGAGGACTCTGCCCCGGAGCTTCGTTCGTAACAGGTTTATTGAAACCTCTTATATTAACCCTTTAAGGACGAAGCGCAGCCCGCTTTATTTAAAGACCCAGTTCATACCGCACAGTAAACAATTTTCGTCTCTTATAAAAACCAATCAGTTTATGCTGTAAGTGGCACAAGTTGCTGTTTGTTCTCAGATACGTACACAACACATAAATACAGTGTGGGCAGAGCGTACATTTGTTGAATGTTAAACTTGTTGGTGCATCACGTAACCAGTAGGTTAAATAACTTTTGACAGCTATAGGGAAGCTTTCTTAATCCAGACATGCGTCACCTGTGTTTTCTTTCAACAAAAATATGCCGAATTTTCTTACTGGACATTCAAATCGTAAGCAAGAGCCTTTTGAAACAAATATTTTATTTTGTAAGCCTCTAAAATTAGAACGCTAAAGTAAGGCATGTTGTCTGCTGGAACATTATGCCGTGTATTCTGGTAGGAGTCTATTGCCTCCACCTTTGTTGTACTTTGCATATGGACGTAGTACGTTCCTCTGAAAGGTTGGCAAATGTCTACAAGTCTACTAGGTGTCACATCTCAGAAGACCAGAAGACAGCAATATTTATTGTCACTGGCATGACGCGCTTAAACTTGCGTAATTAAGGTATTATTATTATTATTATTATTATTATTATTATTATTATAATATAGATGTCTCTTGTCACAGGCCTTTTCTTCCTGGTACTTCTCTTGAAACAGCGGTGATCCCCACCGCTAAGGCTTCAAGCTTCACACTGCAGTACTTTCCGTATTATGTGTGATGTTCTAAGTATAGCTGTCTTTTGTAGTGAATCTATCGAATGTTTTCCTGGTACAGCTTCCAAATTTTACCTTAAGCTTCTTGTTACTATTCCAGTGGCTCCAGTTATTACTGGCATAATCGTACATTTCAGGTTCCACATTCGTTGTATCTCTATACATAAACTCTTGTATTTTAACTTCTTTTCCGCTTCCTTTTGTACAACACTTCTGTCTGCGCGTATTGCCACATCTATTAGTGTGCATGTTTTCTCTTTTTTGTTTTTAATTATCATATCTGGCCTATTTGCTGTAACTTCTCTGTCTGTGTGTACTACTTGATTCTACAACACTGTGACATCTCCCTCTTCATACACTGGCTTGGGCATGTGTAGGTGTATACCATTTGTCTGTGGTTTCAATGCCTAAGGCTTTGCATATTGAGTAATGCAAATGTGCACAAACTTTATCGTGTCTCATTAAAAATTCGTTCTTCGCCAAATGAGGCATCCCAAGGTTCAGTAGTCAATAGTTTCCTCATGTTGTTTACATAACCGGCATTTACCCTCAATTTCTTCCTTCAAAATTTTGTTCTTAAAATAGTTTTTACTAATTGCTTGGTCTTGAGCTGCCACTATTGTACTTTCTGTTTCTCCCTTGATGTCGCCAGATTTTAGCCAGCCATATGACGGTTCAATATTCACCAGCTTTTCATCTAAGTTACGTGGCAATTTTCTATGCATCCTCTTCCCGTGCCACCTTTCTTTTGTTTTCTCCGCTGTGCTGTCCTTCATTTTTCTTGTTTCTCTCAGTACTTCTGTCTTGAGGCATCTAGCTGTCTGTAACACTGCTGAGTCGGTGTTGTGTTAGTGTATTCTGACAACCCGTATTAGTGGTTCTTCATTCCTGTCTACATATTCCACCAGTTTTGTAATTTCTACTGCGTGGGCTGCTTCTATCTGCATCAGGCCCCTTCCTCCCTGTTTTCTGGGAACATACACGCGATCTACATCTGCTTTTGTATGATGCTGTCGGTGAATGCTTAGTAGTTTCCTCGTTTTCCGGTCTAGTTTTTGCAGTTCTTCTTGGTGCCAGTTAACAATTAAAAAACTGTATATAAGTATTGGTACTGCCAATGATTCAATTGCTTGAATTTTATTCTTTGCACTTAATTGTGTACCCAAAACTAGTCTCAGTCTCCTCAAATATTCCATCTTCAGCTTTTCTTTCTCATTCTTATGCTCTATGTCAAAACTCTCTTCTGTGCCTGAATACTTATATGCTTACCTCGGGCCCAGTTCTTTAATGTCGTTCTCAAATGTGCTTCCTATATGCATTTCGCTTTGGACCCGACTCTTTTTAAACATATTCTTGCACATTTTTCTAAACCAAAATTCGTATTTATGTCTTTGCTAATTGTTTGCACAATTTTTATTTCATTCTTCAAGTCATTCTTATTTCTACCTAGCAGTTTTAAGTCATCCATATACAATAAGTGACTTATTTTCCTCTCAGTTTCATGTACTTGATATCCACAGTCAGCTCTGTTCAGCTCGTTTGTTAATGGAATGAGTGCTATGCAAAAGAGTAATGGCAAAAGGGAGTCCCCTTGGAATATTCCTCTTCGTATTTGAATGGGTTGTGATTGCATTACTTCCTGCTTTTTTTTAAAAAAAAGGCTTGTGTTCCATTTTTCCATAAATAGTTTATAAAATCTGACAATTTTACTGTTCACTCCTACCAATTCTATTGACTTTTCCACCCAGCCACGTGGAACGCTATCAAATGCTTTCTGGTGATCAGTCCAGGCTATACTTAAGTTCTTGTTCCTTCTTCTGCAGTCCTCATATATTGCCTTTGATATCATTAATTGATCCTTGCAGCCCTTACTTCCAGGGCGACATCCTTTTTGCTCTGCTGGCAATAAGCTCTGCTCTTCCAAATGTGTGGAGATTCTTTTGGCTGTTATTCCTGTTGGGGTTTTGTACATGGTTTTTAAGCATGTAATGGGTCGGTAGTTTCTGACTTCCTTGCTGTCTCCTGATTTTGCTATCAAATATATTATTCCTGTGGTCAGCCAGTCAGGTGCCTTCTCCGGCTCCTCTATTATTGCATTGAAGTTTTTTTGTGGTATTCCTTTGAGTAGCTGGGAAAGCTTTAAGCCAGTAATTTTGTATTTTATCATTCCCAGGAGATATCCAATTGTGAGCTTTTGACAAATATGAAGTAATTTCCGTAATATGTATATGCCTCCATTCCATATGACTAATTATCCTTTTCTGTTCCCATCTTATCCATTCTGCTCTTTCATTATGCTGTGCTTCTTCTCCCCATAGTGACTTCCAGTAAGTCTCTGCTTCTGCCATAGAGGGAGGTTCTCTGGTCTCTATATTATTCATGCCCAGGTTTCTGTAAAGTTTTTAGTGTCTTCTTTAAACATCTTATTCTGACTACACTGAGTTTTCCTTTTTTCATACCTTCTAATTCTTTGGGGGGGGTTTTTTTTTTTGCTTGCGCTTTCTGCTTCAGTGTTTCTGTCAACTGTGCAACTTTCTAGCGTTTGTCACTCTATATATTTGAAAAATCTTCCTCTTTTCCTGTTAAGCTTTCCATTATCAGAGCCTGTTCCAGTTTCAGCTATTATTGATAACTCTTTTTTCCAGCTGCTTATTTGTTTCTGCATTCTTATTTTCCAGAACTTCACATTTCCTCTATTTTTTATTCTTTTGGTGGGCTCATTCAGTGTTTATGTTATGATTGTGGCTGTAGCGTATATCAGTTTGTTTATATCTGTTATGCCCATTTCATCTTCTAAAAGTTCTTCAGTTACTCAATTTATTTCCTCCTGAAGCTTTATCAATTTGCTGTTTGTTTTTAGTTTTGGCAGCTTCTCCCTTTCAGGCATTTGTAGGAGCCTCACTTTAGTCTACTTTATTATTATTATTATTATTATTATCATTATCATCATCATCATCATCATCATCTCCTTTATGCAGGATATTTATACTTATATTCCTGAGACATACTATATCCCTAGGGAATACAGTGTTGCAGCTATTCTGGTGTTACTATTCATGGCGCTTATGTCTTTAGTTTGAGTGTTGAATCTATTGTACTTTTACATTAATACTCTCCGAATTACCGTATATTCTCGAATCTAATCCGCACCCGAATCTAATTCGCACTAGTTTTTGCCGATTTCTTAAACGGGAAAAAGTTATTTTGCGGTTCTAATCCGCACCTTTCCTTCAATCGCCTTCACAAGTCGCGCGGTGGGTGTCGGCTGAATGGAAAGCCATCCCGGAGAGCATTATCGTCAGATCTTTCAAGAAGTGTTGCATAAGCAATGCTTTGGACCGATCCGAAGATGATATTCTATGGGAGGACGATGGTGAAGATAAAGATGATAGTGACTGGGTGACGGATAACGATTCAGTTATGAGTGATGACGGCGAGTCTGATGAATAATAAATTATAAATAATATATAATATTATAAATAATAAATAAAGTAATAAATTATTGTATTGTATTGTTCATACGGCACGTACAGTGGCTCTATCATTTTTCCAAAATCCAGCTCACGACAGCGATTCTAATCCGCATCTGATGTTTTAGCTCTCTGAAACTGTAAAAAGGGCGCGGATTAGATTCGAGAATATACGGTATATGTGCAGTGCCCAATATGGCTGTTTTCTGGAGTTCCTTATTATTATTATTATTATTATTATTATTATTATTAACTGTGGAGGCAAGTCCAGGAAATCAAAGGTATACAAATGTTGACCTACTTCTGGAGACAAATTTTATCATGGTCATCGATATTCCAGGTCCACTCTCTTGTTTATCAGCGAGCTAAGAGGAGCATTGTTATGTAAAGGCCTTCCGACTTTAATTGCTCATGACATCGTAACATTCATAACAGCCCTCCTGGTGGCTTTACTTCTCGAATTTAGTTCAGTTCATTAACGTATAACGGTTATTTCATAACGTATGGACTCCTTTGATTTTAGAATTCATTCGTCCTTGGCCTACAAATGTTGTGTTTTTCGAAGAGGTAATTATCTTCAGCGTTCTGCGTGAAACGTAAACTCAAAGGTCGTTGTGTTGAATTTTCATATATCGCTCATTTGCGATAAGAGTATCATAACACAAAATTGAGCATTTTTGAGTTATTGATATAGGAGAACTCGTTTGCAGATACACTTTCAACAGGTATAATGTCATAACGCAATTTGTAAAACTAGCCGCTGGAGAGCAGTTGTGTCGTCGTTGCACTCGTAGAAAAGTATAACACTTCAAAACCTCTAAACGTTTCTCCTGAAAAATAACTAATTTTGGGCTGTGACACTTTTGTCGCAAATGAGCCATATATAGAAGTAGCAATTTTATGTGAGTTGGTGATTTCACTACTCGGCCAACCTGTTGGTTGCATGTGGCCTTCAAAATATAAAATGTAATTTGGTTCAATCAGATCATGTTCCAATTGCAGGATAAGGCACTTCAAGTAGAATGATTGTCTAGGAGCAGTCATTGTCCTCTGGTCTTTCGTTAAGGTAGGAGAATGGGACTTCAAGGTGTGTTGACGAAGTATCGATGACGTCAGTACAACAAATCGTTATGTTCTCGTAATGAAATGACGGCCACTTCGTGGTCCAGAATGCTTCTACGCTTGGAGAAACTCACATATGGCTTACGCATTTGAATAATCTTCTTCCACGTTTTGTTTCAAAGCACCCAGCAGATATTCTTTTAGAAATAATCAGAAAAAGTTCCAACAGTAAACTAAGTTATTTTTCTGTACAGTGGGATGTCTTCTTTACTGACGGCACTCAATGATTTCTCTCTATTATTAAATGTTTACTGATTAGTAATATTTTAGGAAACGATTAGCGTGGCTGTAATTTACACAGATGACCTTTCCATTGACCCGCTGTTGTAATCTATAGCTCTGTTGGGATAGCACTGAATTACAGTTCCACTCAATATGCGCACCATGAACTTGAGATAAGTTCCTGAAAGACAGCTTCGTAATATAAGCAATGGTACCGCCCAGCGATAATTTTTTATCGACAAAGTTCGAGGCTGCGGTACCGAAAGAAGCGGTTCTCGGCTGTTTTTTTAAGGAAAAATTGTTTGCAGCAGTCATTGCCATCTGGTGTTTTTATCTGTTAACTATGAATGGCTTCCTACATGAGAACAGAATAACAATATAATTTCAATTCACAGGCTTCAATTCTGTAGACCTATATAAATATGTGTTTGTGTGTGTGTTTGTATGTATGTTTGTATGTGTGTATGTGTGCATGCATGTGTATGAACCTGTAGGGTAATATGTAGGATTACCGTAACTTTATGTTGCATCATTCAGTTGTAATTTCAGCGCCGGTAAGTTGTGGTGCGACATTCAGCAGCGGGAATTTATTGCTGACCCTCAGTTGATTCCTGTGGAGATCCGCTGCTATAGCTCTATATGCACACCAAACGTGGCGTTCTATTTGTTAGCATGGTTGCTTTCTTATAATCGGAGTATTTCGGATTTGTTTTTCCAGTCCAGAAACAAAATACCGTTACGAGTTTTACGATATTCTTCAGTCTCTCTAACCAAATACGCCTTACGCCGCGGTCTGCTAATTACCACTCTCACGTTTTGTTATGCATTCTTTGCGAAGTGAAACGTGAACGTCATATATGAAGATCACTTTCCTCCGTCCGTCCATGATCTGATCAAGGACTAAACTGTTTCTCGGATTTTCATGAAATTCGGTCAGTTGGTTCTTTACAAAAGTTGTCGAATAACTGCGAATTCCTTGAAAATTGGCGAGGTGAAGTTCATAATTACAGGCGTAAATTAAATGACATTTAGGCTTGTACCGTAAAACCGAATGATATTTTGAAAACAAAGATCTTGATCTTAGCAATAGACCAACTTAATACACAGATTCTTATTTTATAATAAGTTTATTATATTCCTCTACATGTTTCGAACACTGTTGTGCTCACCATCAGCAGGTCAATTGTATTATACAGCATCTGGTAACGTCACACTCTGTAGGTGGCCGTCCGGTGCACCGGACGGCCACCTACAGAGTGTGACGTTACCAGATGCTGTATAATACAATTGACCTGCT
>Ga0123355_10005077_pt1 | contig 19172 bp, 15 predicted proteins | sample TergutEmb28metaG_3_FD_89872 | JGI IMG/M metagenome (GOLD analysis project Ga0123355, IMG submission 89872) | Embiratermes neotenicus P1 segment gut microbial communities from Petit-Saut dam, French Guiana - Emb289 P1 | ecosystem: Host-associated > Arthropoda: Insects > Digestive system > Gut ... | reverse complement strand
CACGCGCAGTCCAGCAGGGTTCGGTGAGCGGTGCGGGTGGCGGGGGAGCCGGGGGGCGGGGGGGGCTCTGGGCTTTTCATGGGGCATAGAGCAGCTGAGAGGCCATACCACATGGCAGTCAACGATCGGGACATGTCACTTCTTGGCTTACATCTCAGTAGAAAAAAGGATGTACATTTCCCCTTAACATCATTGAGATCTATCCCCCTCTTGGGCTCGAGCCTGCAATATAATGTAGGGTTTTCATAAAAGAATGGTGAAATTTAAGGCATCACTCAAGAAAATCTAGCTATGGGAAAGGAACGAAGTATGTTTTATTTTACTAGAAAAACACAAGAATTTCACATGGACTATATGGCATTTAAGAGATCTCAATAAATATATGAGTACCATTTGTTGCCCTACAAATGTCTAGTCTGTAATGAGCTTCCTGCAATACACGAGAAAGCGTCTCTGTCATGACTGTTCCAATAGCTGCGCAGATTCTGTTGCAGATCTCTAATTTTTCTGATAGTATTCTTGATGTACCCCCAGAAGAAAAAATAAAAAAAGAGCTAAATCAGGGCAAGTCTTCCATATGAATTTCTCTACAAACACTGCCTGTTTCTTTGGACTGTTTCAACGACCGGGGGATGTTATTCACATGAAGTGGTTGCCTTCTAAATTCATTTTTGAACTTACGCTGAGCACATAGGATGTTGTTTCCGCGAACCACAAGACACATTGTGCTTTTTCTTTGTCCGTAAACATCAACGGCGCCGACAGACACTGAAACATTGTGACCTTGAGCGAACATTAGGTGAGGACACCTGGTGTTGAAAAAACTATTTCAATTATGGAATCAAGTTTTGCAACTTTCACTGTATTATACCACACGATCTTATAGTATTGAAGTTCAACATCCTACCGTTTTTTTAATGAAAACCTTGCGTGCCATGTGATTGATCCATGACTTCGCAGTTAAAGTTTTCCATAGCTATTTATGTGCAGCATACCAAACCCATGAAGGAAGAAACATTCGAGTATACTACACCCACTTCGAGTATACTACACCCACTGATGGAGGCACAGATCTATTAATATACGCGTCCGTCGCCTACTCTTTCACTTTCCTCGCTGTTATTAGTTGTGACCACCGTCCGTGCAAAGTGAGAGCTGACGGTAGTTATCTCTTTCCCTGTTAGGTAGCTATACCAGATGCACCTCATTTAAGATCGTATTGTTTGTACAAATCTATAAGAATAATCAGTGGTACATTATACAGTCTGATCGCATGTTATTATACCATAGCACGTACACACACGAGCCCACCCAAACCAATTTTACACCCAAAAACAAAACGAACAACAAAACTACAAATTCGCACTAGTAACACATTCCACGTAAAATAACTCCCCGTAACAACCAAATGATGAGTCCTACTAAAGGACTATTGTGATAGGATAAAATATGCAGTCAACACTCCCTTCATTACATCTAACAGAATCAAACTATCACCATCAAGCGTCAAAAGCTATCGCGCACCGTACACCAAGATCGTATTTCGTGTGTAGAAGGGTGATCGGTCTATACTGCCCCGGTTCCATCAAAAGTCCCCTTTCGGGAGGCACATCACCGGACCTTCCAGACCTTGCCTTTGTGCTGTAGGTATCCTGCCCTCCCTGGAAATTTGATTGTATGAAACCAAATGTCGTCCCCTCAATAATTTCGTAGGTGTTATAGAATTTCGCCGTGATAAGTGGTTCCCTGTGACCATGGCATGGCGCGTCCTCAGGTTACGGAAAGAGGAACGGCCTCATATGTGGAGGTTAGCTGCGAATATATTGCATAAGCATTCGTGGATAGCCGACAAGTAGTGGTCCTCCAGCTTGGGGTTGGGCGAGGTTCTAACAACTCCACACCGTAAAAGCGTATCTTGTTATGAAATGTTCACGCAGAAAGCCTCGGACCCAGACTGATACTTCGATACGACCTAAGCAACGAAAAGGGGCCAAGAGATTTGGTACTTGGAATGTTAGGGGCCTGTACAGGGCAGTTTCACTTACAGCAACACCTAGGGAATTAGCAACATATGAATTAGATTTAGTGGATGTACAGGAGGTTAGGTGGGACATAGGGAGCACAGTAAGAGCAGGGGATTTTAATTTTGGCTATGGAAAAGGAAATCGTCAATTGGGAACCGGATTTTTTGTACATCACAGAATAGTATCAGCAGTTACTAGAGTAGAGCTTGTTAACGACAGGCTGTCTATAAAGTTATAAGAGGTCGCTGGTGTAATATCATTGTTCTGAATGTGCATGCACCAAGTGAGGAGAAAAGTGGTCATTTAAAAGACAGATTTTATGAGGAATTAGAGCAGGTTTTTGTCATTTTTCCTAAGTACCATAAGGAAATTCTATTAGGAGATTTTAATACAATAGTGGGAAGAGAGAATATTTTCAAACTGACAATTAGGAATGAGAGGCTACATCAAGATAGTAATGTTAATGGTGTTAGAATAATAAACTCTGCCACATCAAGAAATCTAGTTCTTAACAGCACAATGTACCTGCACTGAAACTTTCATAAGTAAACCTGGACCTCTCTTGATGGGAAGACTCACAACCAGACTGATCACATACTGATAGAAAGGAAATGGCATTTTAGTATACTATATGTAAGAAGTATCAGGGGAGCTGAATGTAATACTGATCACTATCTGGTGGTTGCAAAAGTTAGAGCAAGTTTGGAAGTAAACATGCAGCACAGAAGTTTGATGGGGAAAGATTTAATCTCATTTGTCAGACAATTACAAGGCCATTAAGAGAGTTGAAATCATTTTTTTATATCATGCTTTTTACTCAGTGGAGAAATTTGTCTCACTGTAATTTGAGATGTCTAATGTTTCATTTAGCTTCCAAGTATACACATTTTACAAACATATGGTTTTCTCTCTACAATACTTTGTCGAGAGTTAATCTAAGTGACCTTTTAAATTATATGTTAAATTGTATATATTTAAATTTATATTGTTAGATGTGGATGAGTTTATTGTCATATTATGATAAATAAGACTGAAAATAAAACCAACCACCTGAAATTTACCCAAGCCATGATTTGAACCAGGCACCTCACTGATGAGTCGGAGCAGTATGGACTGAAGCAATTTCTTTGGCTATGTGGATGCCATTCAGAACTAAAAATGGCGACAACAACAACCATAATTATCCCCTGTTCCCACCTAGCCTTTGCCTTTCTCTGCACCTCCAAACACCCTTATTTACTCATATACTGAATACACTTATCAGCAGGATCCTGTACCTTCACAAGCACGATTTGTTCTGAATTATCAGATCCAAATCAAGTTCATGAATACTTAAAAAATAACAGTGTTGTTCACCCAAATTACTGAAGTTTATAGCAGTGTTTCTGAACCTTGTGTCACTGACTTCCCTTGCTCCCATGCTGAACAATATTATTTTCTGTAATAAACAACAAGATCACAAGACATTCTCATTTGAAATGAACTTTATTTAGGCCCATTCCATGTACATGTAGAAGTGTTAGGCCCTTCTGATTAATAGTGAACATGCGTAACATATATGCTACGTAGGCCTCTAAGTAAATGCAATTCATAATTGCTGCCCCAGGAACCCTGGGTAGCCAACAACTCGTGTATAAACTGGAAAAATTAATGATGATACACATATCAAATCAATAACAGAAAGTCATATGAATATATACATAATATATTAGATATTTATTTGTAACAAAATTACAACTGTGATACATTTCTTAAAATCATTTTATGTAGTATGTTCTCTGGTAATAAAGCCCAATTCAGGTCCCAAGTATCAAACTGTGCTCTACTTGGTTCCAATTTTTCAGTTGTCTTCCAGGCCCTGATGCCCAGAACTGGAGTATATTTTTCTGTGCTTTTTGGTCAGTGAAACTTCTGGCTTTGTGGTGGTTATTATCCTATGGAGCCTTTTTTCTTCTGATGTGTCCCACCCACCATATTCTCTCTGTTGTACATGAGCATTAAAATAAACAGTTTACAATTTCACATCTTAAAGCATAAAAAAGTTCATTCATACAAGGTAATCCACACAATGATATTACATGGAAGTCAGGAAGAATGCATCAGACTAATCTACAATAAATCTGGCATGAATGATAAAATGTAACCAAGCATATCCCCCACCCCCCAAAAAGGTATCAGTACTTTGCCACAGCGGTAGGGCTTGCGTGGTTTAATGATCTGGGAAGCTACAGCGAGGTAGTGCACCTACTGGTAGGGCACCCCATGCTGGACAAAAAGAATTACCCTGGTCCACCAGGTTGGGGGTTCGGGCATAAGGCTAACAACCTGTCCTCCATAAAAAAATCCAACTGCTGAAAAGCCTAACAGTGGATGCCTGTTGGATAACAGTGGTGAAAGACCTAGGAAAATTTATAAGGACAATGATTTCTATACTTGGAATGTAATCCATCTGTTTGGAGTAGGAATGTTAAAACAGAATTGGAAAAATACAGAAATGAGGAGGTGTGTGTAGTGCGCCTAACTGTTGCAACATGGAGCAGCAGTCCGCCAGCCAGCCAGTTTCCTGCCTGACGCACCTCTCTGCTGATATCTGTCATTTGGCTGAGGGTGCCTACACAATACGGTTGTTGTTCGTGTTAGTGTACGTGTGAGTTCCGACAGGATATTTGGAAAATGTACTGATTAGTGGTAAAATTATTAAAGAAATGCCGGGTTCGGTAGCGAGTGGGACACACTGTATAAATCAATAATATTTCACATAATGTACCTACTCCTACATGTTTCAACACGTCCACATCATCTTCAGGGAGTCTTATACTTCTGTTTTGCTAAAGTTACAAAAGCAAAAAATGTATGTTAAGAAACACTCACATGTGGGATGCTTGCTCTGGAGACAATCATAATGTGGAGCTAAATGATTTGTACTCCTCACCCAAAATTGTGTGGGTGATAAAATCGAGAATGAGATAGGCTGGGCATGTGGCACATATGGTGAGGAGGGGGGTGTATAGGGTCTTGGTGGGGAAACCAGAGGGAAAGAGACCATTGGGGAGACCTAGGCGTAGATGGGTGGATAATATTAGGCTGGAGCTCCAGGAGGTGGGATGTGGGTATATGGACTGGATTGGGCTGGCCCAGGATACAGAGAGGTGGCAGACGCTTCTGAGTGCGGTAATGAACCTTCGGGTTCCGTGAAATGGGGGGAATTTCTTGACTAACTGCAAACCAGTTAGCTTCTCAAGAAGGACTCTGCACCATGGAGTAAGTAAGTAATAGTCAGATTGACCACTTACTGGTAAATGGAAGGCATGTGTCAAGAATTATGGATGTAATAAGTTGTACAGCTTCATACTGTGACTTGTAACAAAGTAACCGGAATGAGGAAACAAGTGAAACCAAGTGGAAGAATTATTAATGAAGTGGTGACAATAACTGATAGTGAGGTGGTTGGATACTTATAAAAAGAGATATGATTGATATGATGAAGAAAGCCAGATAAAGGTGGAAGAAAGAACGCAAGCCTGAATCAAAATGTTGAATAGGAGAACAAGAATGAGTATTGAGAATTATAAAAATAAGCAAAGGGAAGCCAAAAAAAAAAAAAATGCATACAGCAAAACAAAAGAGCCCCATAACCTTAAGGCGCTTTAAAGTATGGACAAAGCAAATAAAAGAAATGAAGATTCTATACAACAATGCAGGCTGAAGGCCAGTTTCTGGTTTGTAAACAGAGAGATAATTTAATAGGAAATGACCACTCATAATGGAAAGATGGAAGCAGTATTCTTATTAAACTCTAAGAAAGGATGATGTGGAGATAAGGGAAGGACCTGAAGAAGAAATGGAACCCCCAACAAACGATGAGGTATGAGAAACAATAATGTTACAGACTAGTAAGTCACCAGGAATTGACAATACCAGTGCAGAACTTAAGCATGGAGACAAAAAATTATGGGATAAATTCTCGGACCAATAGAAAATGCTTATCAGAAAAAATGCCAGAAAACTGTTGAACTGCAATTATATGCCCCAAACATAAGACAGGAGGTAAACAGCAATGTAACAATTACAGAAGGATCACCCTACTAAATGTGTGTTACAAAGTTTTGACTAATATTCTGCACAGATGGCTGGTTCCTTAAGCAGCGGAAATTTTAGGAGCTTGGCAAAGTGTGATCAACTACTGATTAATATGGTGAAATGTATTCTTGAAAAATCTGGTGAACTTAATCAAGATACATACTTATGCTTTATTGATTTTATGCAGGCCTATGACTCAATAAATATAACATGTTCATACAAAATTTTAAAGGAATTTTGGATCGCAAAGAAACTAGTAAACTTAATAAAAATGACGCTGCAGGATTCAGACAGCAAAGTGAAAATCTAAGGACAACTGACAGAAGCTCTTGGCATTGAAAGAGGCTTGAGACAAGGTGGTGCACTCTCTACAACACTGCCGAATATTGTCCTTGGGAAGGTGATAAGGAATATAGTGACCAATCAAAATGGAACACTTGTTAACAGAATGAGCCACAAGCAAATTATGTGTTGATACTTTGACGATCAGTGAGAGAGATTGAAGAAGTGGCACAGGTAAAAGAAGATGTAGTAAGCACTGGGATTGGTGATGAATGAAAGCAAAACAACATACATGAAAATAAAAAGAAATTTAACAAATTTAAAGCAATATGTGATAATGGACAGACAAGTACTTGAAGGGATTCAGGACTTTAGGTATTTAGATACCCTGATAAATTTAAAGAATGTAATAACTGATGAAATAAAATCAAGACTTGCTGCAGGAAATAGATGTTTTTATAGTCTAAGACAAATATCTATGTCTACAGCCAAGAGTAAAGCAGTTAAAATTAAATTATATAAAATGATGGTGACACCAGATGTAGTATATGAAGTCAAACATTGGCTATGATTGAGATGGATAAAAAGACTGAGAATATGGGAGAGGAAAATATTCACGATATATGGACCAGCAAGGATTATGGAGAATAAGAACTAATCAGGAATCAAGAAGCTATATAAAGATCTAGACATAGCAGCATATATTAAAAAGAAGAGACTGGAAGGGATTGGACATGTAGTAAGAATAATCAGGGAAGAGCAGTAAAGAAAATATTGGAGAGTAAACTGGAGGGTATCTACTACCCTCTGGGGAAGACCAAGATTGAGAAGACTGGAAGATGTGAGAAGGACCTATGGGAGACAAAAGTTAAGAGACAGTGACAGAAGGCAGTTGACAGAGAAGAATGGGCACCCACACTTAAGGAGGCCATAGCTCTCACAGGGTGTAGAGCCAACGTGTAAGCAAACAAGCAAGTAAGAAAGCATACAGGCAGTGACCCTTCTTGAGTGACACCACATATTGGTCACAAAAACATAACTTTTTAATACTGTAATGCACTTAACGGTACACAATCATGCATTCTCCCGTATTCAGTTAAAATGGTGGATACAGTGAGCAGCCATGTGAAATGGCAGTTAAGAAATGCTCAGTCAGTGGATGGTACTGAACAGCACCATGCTGATCAGATTTTTACATCATCTTTGGGCACCTAGCAAGCAGAGATGTAAGACTGATGTGTACCAATGTGAGGAACATGGAGTGGATCAGAATGCCAACAGCCACTATGCTCACTGTTTATCTACTGCTAACAGGTAAGCTATATTCAGACAATGATAGCAAGGGGCAGGGTAGTATGTCCCTAAACTTTCATAATGGAAGGCTATATGTTTTATGCCTCTGGATTTAAACCAAGCCACAAAAGAAAAATTTTGTCCAAGGCATTGCTGTGGAATCAACTGTTATGAATGTGTTACTCAACTTGTATGCTTATAATGTTTATGGTGTACAGATGTGCGCAGGTAGGGATATGGTGCAGGAAACATTCCTTGTAGTGCTGATAAAGTCATTGTTTCTGTGTGGAAAAATGCCCCCTTGTAAACCAACATTACTAGCTTCCCTTTCAATAAAGCCAAGATTCCAGGACTCAAATTCAGGCCCTTTCCATGATCAAGTTTTCTTCATGTCCTTTCCCATGGCAAGGTAATGTTATCCACCACTGCTTAGCATTGGTCATAAGAACGGCCATGAAAGAGGTCTGAATGGTGTGGGAAATCCTTCGGTGGTGGTTTACACTGCATCAGTTCTGAAAGGGGAGGTTAGATACCAACTCGTAGCAGCATTCAGAGGGTACACAAACACTGCACATGTACTATGTGGGCACTAGAATACTACATGTTATATTACATTATATATAAATTACATTCACTGAATTATACAGCAATAACACATGAATGGCAAAGACTAGCCCTAATATATTGGTTTAAATTTAAATTAAATTTCACCATCATGCTGTTTTCTACAATTTCAGTCCATAAAAATCATTCATACGACTATACACTGTTCCAACAACACGTTGTTTCGTTCATAGAATTCAGGACTCTCCAGTGGGCTACATTTTGGACCTAAGAAACTAATAATTCAAAGGCAAATTACATATAGCAATGCATGCAAAATCACAAACATTACCAATAATTTTTCAAACATCTAATAAAATTTTCTTCCATGCATATAATCCTTTTTTTTACAATCCTTTCAATCACTCTAAAATTATTATATTGCTATTTACAAAACAAGTTTGTAACAACCTAACTCAGAGGTTGGAATTATAAATCTGTTAGTGTTAGGACAGAAACTACTACAGTGTTATGGCCTTACAAAAACACTGGCTATATAGTATATATGATATATATAATATGTTGCCCTTTTTAATACATTCACCAGTTAAAGAATTTCCTGCCGGCAAAATATGAACATTTCATGATGCAATGCATGATTCACATAAAAATCTTAACTCACAGTTGGTAACATCCATTAGTCAGATTCATATTTTTGCCTCTGGAGATGGAACCTTTTGTTGCTCAGATTTGTAACCCTAGATACACTTCAGTCTAAGACCAATCTCTGGCCCCAGTAAATGCTGGCACTTCCCTTGTTCATTTGATCTAATTGGCACATGAAGTTACTCCAGCATCTTGCAAACAAATGTTATGGTACAGTGTCTCCTTCTGCCAATGGGACAAATATTGCTGTACATGTACATTCTTTCATCCATCTCAGAAATAGACATTAATTATGACCAATAACTTTTACTGTTTATCCTGTTATATTTCTGTTATTCTTACTACATATTTTGTTCACAATGGCAGATAGGATGGCAAATGTGTCAGATGGGACAAGCAGATTAAGAAGTTCACTCTGCTTTACTCTGATGACACTGATGATGAAACTGTATCACAATTTCTCTGTACATAAAGACAATCATTTATCATGCTCAACAACAGTGATTCAGAAATTAGGGCAGAGGATGTCTGTGATCAGTCACATACAGCAAATAATAAGTGAACCATCACATCAGCAGCAAGAATGCAGCTTAGAGAAAAATTCCTCACTAAGAAGTGACAAACAGCAGAAATGAAAGCCCTGCCAAGATAGTACTCATACCAAAATAGGAAGACACGCTGCAAGTGCGCAAGTTGTAAAACACCACACTGCTTGAAATGCTCCAAAAATCGGCAACATTTGTGTACAAAAGTTGTGATTTCCTGTAACTTGTTTATGTTTCTTAATGAAAAGAACAGCTTTCCTTCTAACATACAATAAGTTTTTTTTTGTACTTGTCGGTACACTTTTCATGGAAATATGATTTGTGTTAATTTGATTTTGTGTAATAGAAATGTTCTGGTGTTTTATGAAAATAAGTAAAGTAGTTAGAACATCTGCCTCTCAGGTGGGTGTTACTGTTAATATTTGGGAGCACAATCTTCCCAACTGAGGATTAATAATTTCAGATTAATTCAATATGTCAACAACATACAGTGACAAAATGATATTCGCAGACTACAATTCAAGTTACGTGCATGTATACATTACCTTAACTTGAGTGCTTATATGACCATGAATTCTGGATAAAGCCTACTACTTGATATTAATGTGACATGATTTGACATACCTTCAGCAGCGAATCATAGTACCTTCTTAATTGATCATGAATACTTATACATTGTTTTTATATATATTACATCCTAACTAATAGTATTTTAACCTCTACATAAAATTTTATATTCCTAATTAGTTTCGCGTACACCTTGTAAGTATTATGGGATCCCATTGTATACAGTACGCACTGACTGTACCTCTTACTTAAGAACGCTGGCCTGAAGATGATCTAAAGAAAGACCGAAACATGTTGCCATAACAAAATACCAATAATTATATAAGTATGTTGTGTTTCTGATCTAATAAACTATTAGTTTTATTGTGAGAATTTCAATGGTTAGTTTCACTTTAATTTCAAAAGTCTAAAACATTCTGCATGCAGAATTTATACCCAATTTTGTTCACTTGCTTATAGACCTATATGAGCATTTCTTGTCCTGCAGAGTAACGAGTTACTGAACATGTGATCAGCATGACTACCACACAAAAATTCTGCTAATCCATCATCTACAATTTGGGAATCCCAATAATCCAGCATTTGGGGAGAGTAGTCTGTTTTAAGATGTTTTCCCACTTAAATACATCAAATTTGTTCTGTTTCCAGAAACGTCTTAAAGAGAGTTTCACTATATATAAAACAACAATGCAATAAATGTGATAAATACAGTGTGTGCTACCACTCAGCAGCCACTATAAGCAAGCATATAAAATGTTAGAGAAATTTTATGACTCAGTGATAAAAGAAGAATTGACACTTTCCCCAAAGTACTGTACTTCAGAAAAGAATTAAGAATTAAACAAAAACACATCATTGTGTCCCACAGCACCCGACGAAAGGAATTATAAGAATCTATCTAGAACAGGTAAAAACCTCTCAGATAATAAGTCACATCAATTTGGAACATATTTCCAATGTTTTAGGAGCCTTCTATTTCCATAATGAGTGAAAAGTCATGAAGACCAGTAAAGTGAAAATGCTGGAATTTTATTCCAAACTAAACAGTTGGGTGCCTGAGAAGCTCTTAGTTACTAATTTATTTAAACTTTCTGTTTAATTTGTCATGGTAACTGATACATAAGGCACTGGCTGATTTGGCCGGAATACCGATTGTCAATAAAACGTCTGCTGAAGATCCAGAAGCTGCCTACCGACGATAGCGTCCAAGGTAGGCCTTGCAGTTAGGGCAATTGTGATGCACATCCATGCACTCGTCAATACAGCATGGAATGAGGCAGCAACCAAGCCAGCAACTGTAAGACAAAAATAGTCCTAAGTGCAAATGAACATTACACTTTTAGTTTCAGTTGGTATTTATCTCCCTAATAATTAGAAGAGAGTGCTGATGCTAGAATCTAACATGAAACCAAAATACAACTACTCTACATATAAGACAGTAAAAAAATCTGGTGACAGTAGAGGCCATGAAAATGATTTTCCATTGGTAAGTTCTCAATGGATGGAATCCAACTTAAAACACTACAAATTAAGCCCATTTCAATTACTTTTCTAAAATAAATGCAAAACACTATGTAAATTCTACTTCGATACACATATACCATGTGTATGATGAACAAAATGGTTACTAATGGCAAAACAGCCACATGGAATATACTGTGAACATCAACACATTAACCCTTCAACACAGGGGCTTTTAAATGACAGTTCATGGCATGATTCAGGAGCAGTATTTAAGGGCAATTTAAATGTTGCAAATTGCCTGCAGTTTGATCTCAAGTAACATCTGTATTTTGTGTTCCATATGAATGAATCTTGTAATGGTTCCCATGGATTCCATATAATAAATAATAAAAAAAAATCCCAAATGTCACAGCTAATTACTAATGACACAGTACTTACTAATGTTCATCAACAGTGCTGTAAAACCCCACACCCTATTAGCAACAGCACCATACATTCAGCTATTTAAAGTGCTAGAGCAAAAAATGGGGGGGTGGGGGGGAGATCAAGAGATGTGTCCATTCATACATGAAATGAAAGGAAAGGTCTTACATGATTTAAAAAAAAAAAAACATTCACACACACACACACTTCTGAATTGTAATGCATCTTCACTTTGACAAAATACAACCAAGAATGTTTGATGGTGGGTTTACAAACAGTATGGCTGCCAGCCAGTTTGTTTTGTTTGATATCAAATGATAAATATTAATTTCACTAAATAAAACTAACTTTACTTCATATCTGATAACAAATCAAAGCTTCCTCTACAGAGAAATAATATCACACTTTCAGGAACTCCATCACACAGCATTACCACCTCTGACAGCATTTATGTATATAAGATGGTTTAGTGCAAGAACCAAAGTCTTAAGGGATTGTTGACTACTGCTAATTCAAATGGGGTGCAAAAATTCTAACCAAGGGTTCACACAATATATATTTGAAGTACTAACACAAGTCTTGGTGGGAATTTAAGTCTTCCAGGATGTCATGCTGTGTTGACTGCTAAACAGCTGTCAATGTTTCAAAGAGATATGTAACAGAGGCAACACACACCTCCAAAATGTAATTACTTATCAGCAGATGCAGTATAACATCCCTACACACTTTAATCTTAAGCCTACAATTTCTTTGACTACAAGCATGTGTTTCTACTTACCCCAGAAGAGCTATTACCACACCAGAGATGTATGCAATAAGTCCTGGTTCTGTTTTGGTGGCAGTGTCTATTTCTGCATGGCAATATGGGCATATCATATGAGTAGGCTGTGGGCCCACTGGCACTACAGTTGTCACAATTGTAGGTCCACCAGACACTGCATACAAACACTTTGATTACTTTGTGTTAATCATATTATTACAATAATGCAGTACAGTAGATAACGAACTTGGCAGAAGATGCAGAAAGGAATGCAAATATAGCGTTCTTCAATTTACAAGTTTCAAGCAAGCCCCATAAAAATGCACCAGGGTTATGACCTGAATGGGTATATGCACAAAAACATTGATCTATACCAATGAATATACTCATATCATGACCTAATGCACAAAACATTTCGATGTGCTAAATTCAGATCTAGTCCACAACAGCACCTTCACTTACTTCCCTCATAATATGGAATTGTTCATCCTAAAGATAGCAATAAGTGGCACTGTACCACCATTCCCCCATATGCCTTCATGACGTGTGCATGGATCACTCTACCTTATCCTTCACTATTGTACTTGGATCAACATTCTGAAGGACAGACTTATGTCCACACAAGCTACATTTATGACCAAACATTATATTATAGTCATAATATACATAACCCACTTTATGGCAAAGAAACTATTCTGCATGTAACCATATGCAATCTGGGTAGCCAACATTTACTGTAACTGTAATGTGATGGGTCACAAGCATAGGTAACATAGGTGTGCAAAAAGCTTTTGATATAAGACATGGTGCAAACATTTAAGTATCATGGAAAAGAAAGGACACAACATCATGCATGACTAGAAACAGTGATATAAACCTTAAACTAAAAGCCTCACCTTGGATTCTACAAACAACACCAATTCTACTCTCGTTCTATACACATAAGAACCCAAAGCCTAAGCTTGGTTTAAAAATGAATTGTTAGCTTTCCATCAAACACAACTATGTTATTTTATTTAGATAAACAATTGGTTTAAAAGTGAAGTTCACCTTATAACAGGCCATGAAGGCCCAGAAGGGGAGCAGAGGTACGGCTAAATTCTTTCTTTAACCTAAGCACTGGATTGGGTGAGTGGTTAATGCCATGCCCCAGCTGCTTTACTCCAAGAAAAAGAAAGCCAGTACCCCCCATACAGCAGGCTGGGTAAGCCCCAGGACCAGTTTGGACAGGTTCAGAAAACTTGCTCCATTGTTAAAAACCCCAACCATCCAGCACATAGCAAATTGCTATACAGACTATACTATCCCATCCACCTAACTTTGGTTTATACATATACAAAACCAAAGGGTAAGAAAAACGGCAATGCCTAATCTTGGTTTTCACACATACAAACCCAAATCTTGAGCCTATGTTCATACACACACATACACAAAGCCTAAATGAATCCAGAAGAGCTAACCTCTGAGTATCTTTCAATAAAATAATACCACAGAGCCTAAACTTAAAGCTATAAATATTTTCTTCAAACAGGGTTTGTGCATCAGTATACTGAAACCTACGTTTACCTCCACCATGTAAACTCAAATGCTAACCTCTACAGATGACAAGTTATTTTTCTTTCGTCATCACATGACGAAGTTCAAGATCGGTGGATTAAACATGGTTTTTTTCAATGCACATTTGACACCATCACCTAACATGTGGTGCCATACAGTCTTCTGCTGGCAAACTTGTCAAACACAGTGTTTTCTGTCCACGAAGGTTGATGTACATATTGATGCACAGCCTAAGGATAAAAAGTAAAGGAAAATGTAGTCTCTGTTAGAGAAAATGGAGGTGCTGGATAATGTGGACAAGGAAATGAGAACTGCTGCAGTTACCCATCACTACGGTATGAACTAAGCAGCAAACTGTCCCACCACGATCAATGCAGATGAGAGCAGGGGAAGCAAAAAAGCCAGTGTTCCAGTCAGATGAGAACAGCTTTGTGTGAATGGCTGGAGGATAAAGCACAAAGAGGCTGTTAGTCAGTGGTGCTGTGCAGTGCAGTGTCTGTGGGTGAGGAGAACAGCAGCTTATATGTCAGTGAATAGTGGCTTCAAAACACTACAGAGCAAGTACGCCGACACAACAGCACAACGTGGGGTGAAAGATGACTCAGCACCCGGAAATCAGGTGGCTGGCACTACATATCCAGAATACTCCATGAAGCTAATTGAGGAGCACAACTTATAACAGCCCATCTATAACCTTGATGACACAAGCCTGAAATTTAAGCACAAGATGGAGGCTGTCATGGCACCATACAAGGTGTATGAAGAAATGCAGAAGAGGGAAAGGCAATCAAAGGTCACCTCTTTTATCACAAAGTTTTCCAACCCCTCCTTCACCATGCTTTCTTACCACTGGACAATTTTCAGCCAGGAACACAGTCATCATCTCAATAAATGCCAATACTAATTGTGTAGGTGTGTTTCTCATCATGCGTCATGTGCCTTTGGTTCCCCTAACCCCATTTTTCCAATAAGAGTCATCACAGTTTTACTATTTGCAGGAATTTTCAGGAATGTAACCACTGTAAATTCTAAGAGTTTCATGTACTTGAACATGGCTTTACCCAAAAATGTAACAAGTTGGTTGTGACAGCAGTAATACACATGTGAATGTTTCTCCTGTAAAAAGGCACATACTGTAATAATCTCAGCTTTCCATGTACAGGGGTGCTGATAAGTCCTTAGCCCGACCAGGAAGGAAACAAACTAATGTTCCTCTCAGAATAGCATGAATTTCCTTCGGCATCTTGCCTTGATGACAGCTCGTGTCTCGATGTTGTTGAAATCGCACTTGTCCCTGACATGCTTCCGAGCTTGTTTCCTTCCTGGTCGGGCTAAGGACTTGTCAGCACCCCGGTACATACTGCTTCCCGTAAGTAATAAAGTTTTTGATTGTAGGCAATAACTAATAATTTTATGTGGCTGCTGAAGTTTTTTAGTACAAGTCACGTTAGACTTCACAGTTTACAATGGTCAACGCTTTTTGTTACAAACTGGCAACTATGGCATGGTCATGCCTATACTACAAAGTCGAACTTCCATATGGATTCGAATATCTGTTATTTTGATATATCTGGACATTTACCATATCTCATACCATTTTCTTTAGTATGAGTGTGTTGAATTTTTTGTTTGTAGTCTGAACTGTGTGTTTATTTCATTGGTACTGTCTTGGAGTGCCTGTGAGTTCTATTTTCACCTCCTCACTTATCCTGTGTATCTGCATGAATTTCAATGTTAGCTGTCTTACTTAAATATGCCCATATCCATCGTGATCACTGATACTGTATTCTGCTATTGGCCTATTTTCTTATTGCACTACACTGTTCCTAATAGTGTGTACGTTTTACATTGTCACATGGTCTTGCTGTCACTCTATGCATTTTTATGCGGTGCAGCCCCTTATGCTGTTGCCTCTTCACTTGTGTTCTGGGATGCTTCATCTATGTCGGACTATGATATGGATTCTAATCAGTTCGTGTGTTCACATACGACTTTACTATTACCCTTATTGCAAAACATTTATTTGGTCATATTGTCAGTGCACAGTATCAGTGTACTGTGTGTCAACACAAATCTAAGAAAGCCCATGACGATCAGCCAAACAGTTGACAACATGTAACGTGTAGTACAACATGACCACAGTAAATAAAGTGGTTGTATTAGATGGTGAACAATGCCTATTTCTTGAATGTACAAATATTCCAAAAAAGCCACCTCAAAGTTCTAGGTACCAGAAGGCTGATATGAGGCAATCCATACTGAGGACCCACTAATATCAGGCATCACCACATAAAATTTAGTCACCTGGGATATGTGAACCTCTGGCCTTTTTATTCACCAAAACAACAACATGTAAGTGAAAATAAAAATGTCTTAATACAGACGCACTCTCATACTGGGCCCAAGTAATACATATGTTAAATTCCTCACAATTAATACATTAAAGCCAAGGTTTTGAAAGTTTATGTCTTAAGTGGTGGTAATATTCTCAATTACAGTACTTCCACCATGTATAAAATATTACCTCATTCCATTCAAGTAAAAAGCAAGAGAATGGAATTGGCCAATAAACTTGATTTTGATGAGATTATGGCTGGCTGCGCTTTAGCTTTACATTTCAACAGTGTTTAAACAACAGTACAATAGTACTGAACAGGCCACATCTGTCCCTCACATCCTTGCAGTGTACTTCTAACATCGCTTCATTTAAAATTTAAGAAACAACACAAAAAAGAAAAAAGCATTTCTGCTTACATGATTCTCCAGGAGTAAATGGACTAGAAGGTGGCACACCACCTACAGCTTGGGAGTAGCTAGGAGGTGCAGCTGGTGGGGGACCATATGCTGGAGGAGGAGAATTGTACTTGTCCATGTCGATATATCTGTAAAAAAAAATCATACATGGTTTACAATGATACCACACATGGTAAGGCATTATGACACCTATTAATTTAAATCACAAGTTCCCATGTTTCCAGACATGAGACTGTTCCTCAATGAATGGTGCAATCACACTGTTTAAAAATGAGTTGTCACTTCCAAACTTGCCAATTCAACATTAAATTGCAATTACCACATTAAATGGGTATGTAATGCAAAAGAAAGGTGGTTATTACTCTTACAAATCATTTTGTCCTCTAAGGAATAAACAACAAGGTGTCAAAAGGCCTTCCCATACACAAGTGAGACTGTTCCTCAATGAATGGTGCAATCACACTGTTTAAAAATGAGCTGTCACTTCCAAACTTGCTAATTCAACATTAAATTGCAATTACCAGGTTAAATGGGTATGTAATACAAAAGAATGGTGGTTATTACTCTTACAGTCCATTCTGTCCTCTAAGGAATAAATGACAAAGTGTCAAAAGGCCTTCCCATACACAAATTGAGAGCCTATCTCCTCATTTTTCATTTACAAAAATCATCATCAAAGCAATCCAATCTAACAGTACAACAAATGCCTGTCTTTTAAATAAATTACAGCACATTTACTACATATATTAAGGCGTTACTACACCTAATAATCAACCTTATTCGTTTTCCAGGTTTTTGGAGAGAGATTATTCGTTAATGATTGGCGCATTCCTGATTACTAACCAGATGTCACTTCTAAACTTGCATATTCATACGCAAATATAATGGTTACAACTACCAGGTCAAATGTAGACGTAAAACAAAACCATGTTTAGCAGTTCTACAAGCCCTTTCGTGCTACTCTGAAGAAAAATCTGACAACTTACCAGCAGACCTTTCCGTAGACGGGCGGCCAAGCCTACCTCCTAATTTTTGATTTGGAAAAATAATCAGGAAACAACCCAAACAAAAAGTACGACACATACTTGTCATTAAGTAAATTATAATAAACAACATATTACTACCATAAAATACAAATAATTTTAAGACCAATACAACAGTAGTGCATACTCACGAAATACTAGACACCTTCCTTTTTCTCAGAACGACGGCACCCACTTAACACCCACACTAATCGTGACGTTCACTGGCGCAGATTACTTACCACAGTCATGGATTAGAGTTGCCACAGATCATCCGGTATCGCGCTGTAATATACTCCATGGACCAGACTTCTTCTGGAGAAGCTAACCAGTTTCAGCATGTCAGGAAATCCCCCACACCTCAGGGAACCCGTTGATTCATTGCTGCGTTTACAAGAGCCCACCACCCGTCCTTGTTCTGGGGCAGATCACACTAGTTCTTGTTCCCCATCTCACTTCCATAAGATCGCGCGTAATATTAGCTTCCCATCTACGCCTGGGTCTAGCAAGTGGTCTCTTTCCGGGTACACTATAGAACTCTGTACCATAGATCAGAGCTCTGTACATTCCCAAGTTCTTAAATCCGCAGCCCAACACGTGCGGCGCTGCGGTCGTAGGAACGTGTCGTCAGCTATTGCGTCATTTCCATTACGTCACACCCCCTACTCGCTTCTCCGGTTTCTTGTATTTCCATTACGTCACACCCCCTACTTTCCTTTGCAGAAATGAAGATTTCTTAAATTTCGTTGTAATTTACTTCAATGAATATTTTAATTGTAATTTACATATGAATATTTCTTTCCCCCACGTTCCTTTGCTGAAATGAATATTTCTTTCATAATTTACTTCAATGAATATTTCTGTTGTAATTTACTTTCTGGTTTAAATTTTCTTAAATTTCATTGTAATTTACTTCAATGAATATTTTAATTGTAATTTAGATATGAATATTTCTTTCCCCTACGTTCCTTTGCAGAAATGAATATTCTTTCGTAATTTACTTCAATGAATTTTTCTGTTGTAATTTCGTTGTAATTTACTTCAATGAATATTTTAATTGTAATTTATATTCGGATTGAATTTCACTCACTTCTCCGGTTTTTGTAATAAGATTTAAACGCAAAAATTAATATTTCAGTTGTAATACAAGTCATCTCATGCAGATGGAATGTTAATGGAAAGACCCCCTACT
>Ga0123355_10005075_pt1 | contig 19178 bp, 15 predicted proteins | sample TergutEmb28metaG_3_FD_89872 | JGI IMG/M metagenome (GOLD analysis project Ga0123355, IMG submission 89872) | Embiratermes neotenicus P1 segment gut microbial communities from Petit-Saut dam, French Guiana - Emb289 P1 | ecosystem: Host-associated > Arthropoda: Insects > Digestive system > Gut ... | reverse complement strand
GGAACATCTCAAATGGGTAATTGGCCTGCTCATGGTGGAACACAAACCGCAGGAGGAACCGCTACTGCTGTAAATAATGGTGGAGTTACTGGTGGTGCTGGTTTTGGTGCATCAGGAACAGGAGCTGTAAATAATGCCGGTGGAGGTGGCGGGAGTGGATGGTTCGGTGGAGCTGCTGCAGCCCCTGGAGCAGGAGCTGGTTCTGGTGGTGGAGGTGGTTCAGGACACCTAAGCACAAGAGTCACAAATGGTCAAATGACTGCGGGAAATGCATCAATGCCAAACCCATCAGGTGGTACAATGACTGGTAATACAGGTCATGGTTTTGCTAGAATTACAGTTTTAGAAGATTGTGGTTTTAAGGAACCTGACTTAACTGATATTGTTTCAATAAGGGCACAAATTAGTCCATCTGAAACAACTATAAATGGACCAACTCCAGTTTTAACTGTATGGGGAACTGATCGTGAAGATAATGAAAGAGTATTATCTTCAAATGAATTTACATATACACCAAATATAAGTACATCAACATTAGGAGAGCATTCAATAACGATAACTTTTGATGGAGATAATAGTGATAATAGCACTCCAACTACAACAGTAATTTATACAATTGTAGATATTCCTTCAAATCCATATTCACCAGGGCATACATGGGAATTTGTTTTTACGACTGATTTCCAAAACATTGAATTACCAGCTGGAACATATCGATTAGAAGTATGGGGAGCTAATGGTGGATCAGGAACTTTTGCTGGCGGTATCGGGGGATATGCTAGAGGAGATATAACAATAACTGATTTTACAACATTACATCTATTTGTTGGTCATGCTGGCGGTCCTGCTGGAACTTCAGGTGGCGGTGGAGGCGGTGCTTCTCACATTTCGTCTGCTTCAGGATTATTAGGTGAAGCTTCAGTTAGGAATGGTTTATTTCTAGCTGCTGGAGGCGGCGGAGGTTCTGGGCGAGGAGCGCCAGGAACCGGAGGCCCTGGTGGTCACGGCGGTGGAGATGTCGGTGCTCTTGGTGGTGGTCTTGTATCAGGCCGTGGAAACGGTGGAACACAAACTGCTGGTGGTATTGGTCCAAATGGTACTGATGGCGGCCGAGCAGGTTCTGGCGGAGCCGGAGCTGGTGGCGGAGGCGCTACAAATTCAGGACAAATCGGCGGAAATGGCGGAGATGCTGGTGGAGCTGGTATAGGAAACTGGGCCGGAGGCGGAGGCCGTGGAACAGGAATTGGAGCTGGAGGTGCTGGAGCAAGTGGTGGAAGTGCTGGTGGAGGGACTATAAATGGTTCTGGAGCTCAATGGGGCGGAGCAGGCGGCGGAGGCGGCGGAACTAATACTGGCGGAGGCGGCGGAGGCGGAGGCTGGTTCGGAGGCTCAGGAAGTGCAAGAACTGGAGGAAGTGACCAAGGAGGCGGCGGAGGCGGTTCTGGTCGAATCGGTAACGTACTCAATGGTCTAAATGTTCAGCATGGGCAATCGGGCTTTCAAACTAATCCGCAAACAAACGGCAACGGTTTTGTTAGAATAACGCTTTTAAATCATTAATAATTAAATATATAAAATGCCCTTTGTTGGGCTTTTCTTTTGGTAAGATGACAAAAAAAGACATTGATTTTAACTGCCTAGAATGTTATTATTAAGTTACGGTAGAGGAGGATTTCTTAATGAAAGAAACTGATAACGAAAAAAGAAATCGAAGTAATACTATTTTATTATCTATTATAGGTATAGCTACTTTATTAATTGCAGTAATTGGAACAACTTTTGCATATTTTAATGCCGTTTTAACAGGTAATGAAAATCCATCTCCAGTAAGAGTAACAACTGGTGTCATGGCAATGCATTTTGAAGGTGGACCATCAATAAATGTTCAAAATATTTATCCAAGATCGGAAGCGTGGGCAACAAAAACCTTTTCAATTCAAGGAACTACAACAACTAATGTTAGATTATATTACAGTATTTCTTTAGTTATTAATGAGAATACTTTTGGTGAAGATAGTGATCGAGATGATGTTTTAGTGTTTACTTTAGAAGTTGATGAAACATCAAGTAATAACGGTGGTACAATTGCGGAAATGGGTGAAACAAACATACCAAGAGTTGGACCAGTTCCAATTGGCACTGGCTATTTTGAAGGTCCGATTGATGGTACTGCAACTCATACGTATCACTTAAGGTTATTTTTCCCTGATCGTGGATTTAATCAAGATGCTGAGCAAGGAAAAATCTTCAGAGCTCATATTCATGTTCAAAATTAAATCTTAAAGGAGTGATAATTATGGAACAAAATAAAACAGGAACTCTAATGTTAACTGTTATTGGGGTATTAACTTTATTAATTGCTGTTATTGGTGCTACTTTTGCTTTTTTTACAGCTAATTTAAGTGGTAATCCAGATGAACCAAATTTAATATTCACTTCAGGTAGATTAGATATTACTTTTGCTAATGGGACAGCTAATTTAGAAACAGCTAATAATGTTGTTCCTCAAACTCCAACTGATGAATGGCCACACGGAGCCCCGGTGATTATTAAGGAATTTACAATTACTGGTAATAATTCAACCGAAACAATGATGCCATATCGATTAAATTTAGTGGTAACCGAAAATACTTTTACTTCAGGAGCTTTAACATATACATTAACTTCAATTAATACAAGCGGTGATGAAGGATTTTTACCATCAGTATTATCACTTACTGAAATTAATAATGTTCCAAGTGGTGAACAACTAACAATCCATTTAGGAGATGCCTATTTTGATGGACCAGTTACTAATAGTGTTCACACATATACATTAAGAATCTTTTTTAGAGATTCAGATGAAAATCAATCAGAAAATTTAGGTCAGTCTTTTGGTGCATTTATTCAAACAACTGTCCAAACAGTTACAGCAACAACTACTGGAACATAAAAAATAAAAAGGCGATAATCCGTCTTTTTTCAATATAATTACGGATATTTAATTGCTTTTTAGATTAAAAAACATTATAATAAAAAGAGAATAATAAAGGAGTTTTAATAACGATGAAAAAAGAGCAAAGTGTCTTAAGTATGGCTTTATCGTATGTTTGGAAAGTTCTTTCAATAACCCTTACGATATTATTAGTTTTTATTAGTGCATTATTAGTATTTTATGTTGCAATGTTCGTTCATAGCCATGTGACAGGACAACCACCAAAATTTCCACTTTATACAATTAGTACAGGAAGTATGGAACCGAATATTCGCGTTGGTGACATTATTGTTAATATTAGAATAGATGATCCTTCAACAGTTAATGTAGGAGATGTTATTACTTTTAGATCACCCGTTAGAGGATTAGATGGTAAAACAGTAACTCACAGAGTAATCAATATTATTGAAGTTGATGGACGAAGAGAGTTTGAAACTAAAGGTGATGCTAATACCACTCAAGATCCAGCTAATGTCAGTGAAGAAGACTTAATTGGTCGCGTTATATTTCGAATTCCTTTTGTTGGACGTCTTCAAGATGTTTTCTCAAGTCCAATTAGATTAGTTGTCTTTTTACTAATACCAGTTGCCTTAATAATTATTTATGATATTGCATATTTAGGATGGTTAGCCGCAGTTAAAAAACGTGGTGATAAACTTGAAGATAGTGAAGTAGACATTGAAGAGTTAAATAAAAGAGAAGAAGATAAAAAAATCGAAGAAACTCTAGAAAATATTAAAAAAGCGCCACCAGTTGTTGAATTTGAACCAGAAGTAGTTACACCTATTACTCAAGAACCAGTTGGAATTCAAGAGGTAGAAGAACCAATTGTTGAAGAAATCATTGAAATAGAAGATGATATAACCCAAGAAGAAGTTATAATTACTCCAGAAGTAGAAGAACCAGTAAAAGAAATGATTCAAGATGCTTCATATGAAGAAGAGATAATTAGTGCAGCAATTGAAAGAATGAAAGCAACTAACCAAAATAATGTTACATTGTTTGAAGAAAGCACTTTTATTGATTTTGAAACTGAAGAGATTGTTGATGTTCCGATTATTTCTGAAAAATCAGAATCATCAGAAGAAATTTATATGGTTGGTAGAAGTGCTTCATCAGAAGATAGTTATCAAACAATAGGAGACGAAGATGCCTATGTTAAATCTCCAATTAGTAACAAAACTAATGAGGTTATTACAGAAGTAAAAGTAAATGATCATCAATCACAATCAAATCAAAGAAATCGTCGTAGAAGACCACGTAACCGTCGTCCAAGATCTTCAAATAATTAATAAAAATGAGTAATAAAGATTACTCATTTTTTTATATTGAATTTATTAAAGTTACAAACCAGCGAAGCCCCTTGAAAGCTTGACTTTTTAAATTTTTAATGTTATTATATCCGCATTAAAAAATTTATAGGGGGAAAAAAGATGTACGAGGAAAGACAAGAGAACTCTGAAAGAAATTGGAAAGCTATTATTCTAAGAGTAACACTTGTTGTAGTGATACTAATCTTGTTGTGGCTATTATTACCAATTAATAATCGAAATAGAAATACAGATTTAAGTGAAACATTTCAAAATAATATGGCAGCATTAAGAGATGCCGGGAGAAATCACTTTAATGAAAGAGATTTACCAACTGAGCAAGGGTCAAGTATTCAAGTTAGCTTAGCTGAACTTATCAGAATTGGTGAAGTTAGAGAATTAAGAGATGATAATGGTAATCTTTGTGATGAATCAGCTAGTTTTATCAGAGCTGTTAGAACAGCAACAGATTATCAGTTAGAAGTTAATTTAATTTGTGGTCGTGAAGAATTAAGTGAAAATTTATTTTTGGCTAATATTCAACCACCAGGTGGTAATGGAGGTAATACGACAACGGCAGCAACAACGACAAGGCCACCACAAACAACAGCAAGACCACAAACTACAAGACCAGTAGGAACAACAAGACCTTCAACAACGAGACCACCATCATCACAAACAACAACAAGACCGACAACAACGACAACTCAACAAAGATTTACCGTAATCTTTAATTCGAACTGTGGATCATCAGTAGCAGCTCAACATGTTGTAAATGGTAATACTGTGACTAGACCATCTAATCCAACAAGAGCAGGGTTTGTTTTTGATGGATGGTTTGTTGCTAATAATCAATCATTTAACTTTAATACACCAATTAGATCAAACATAATTCTAATTGCAAGATGGACAATAGCCGGGACAACCCCGTCAAATCAGATTTTTACCGTAAGATTTGATACAACTGGTGGATCAGTTGTTATGTCAAGAAATGTTCAGTCTGGTAATACAGTAAATAGACCAATAGATCCAACAAGAGCAGGGTTTGTCTTTGCTGGATGGTATCATAATAGTACGAGATTTAACTTTAACACACCAATTAGAACTAATTTAACACTGACTGCAAGATGGACACCACTAACTGTAACGCCTCAAGCGTTTACTGTAACATTTAACACAGGAACTGGAGGATCATTTGTTCCTTCTAGAACAGTTCAATCAGGAAATACAGTGCCAAGACCAGTTAATCCAACGAGAGCAGGGTTTGTTTTTGCTGGATGGGATAGAAATAGTGCATCATTCAATTTTAATACAGCGATAACATCAAATGTTACATTAACTGCGAGATGGACACCTGTACCAATTAACCCACCACAAACAGTAACTGTTAATTTTGATACTAGAGGTGGATCATTTATCTCACCAAGACAGGTTCAAGTTGGAGGAACATTGTCACCAGTAAATAATCCAACAAAACAAAATGCAGTATTTCTTGGTTGGTTCCATAATAATCAACCCTTTAATATGAATACTCGTATTAATAACAATATCACATTAGTTGCTAGATGGCGCGTCACAGAAACGATTAGTGTTGATGTGTTTAGTGCTGGATGGGGTAGAGAAACAAATACATTCAATGTAACTCATACTTTAGCAATTCCTCCTGCTTTAAGAGGAAACAATGCAATCAATCCAAGATTAAGATCAGTGGAGTTCGTAAGACCTTTAACTCATCAAAATGATTGGGCAACATATTGGCAACGTCATAACGATTATTTCCAAAGTACACCAAGTCCATTTGACTGTGTAAATTGCACAGTACAAAACTTAGCAACAATTAATAGTGCTACAGTAGTTAGAACTCAACCAAATAATTCAAACAGTAGAGAAGTTCGTTGGAGCGGAAATGTTAGTAGACAGTGTACAACAAGATTTAATTTCAGCGGTGTTACTAATGCTTGTGTATATGGTATCGTATATCGAGCAGTTTGGGAATTTGAAATTGAACGTTAATTAAAATAACATGATAGCATGTTATTTTTTTATTTTATAAAAAAAGATGAATAAATCATCTTTTTATCTTCTTCCTGTGTTTGGAGCGGTAACTAATTGGAATGGATTACTAAAGCTTCCATCACCTTCAGCAACTAATACTTCGCTACTTAAATGAGCAGTAACCTTAACTCCGGCTAGAGATGATGACCCTTGTAAAGTCATATTTCCACCAATTCTAAATACTCTAAAGGTAGATTCACTATCTGCAGTAATGGTCCAAAAATTCGAACGGATTCTTGATAAGTAATTAAAATTAATACAAGCTGTATCTTGTGAACTAGAACAATTTTCATCTAAGCTAGCTCTTAAAAATTCATAAGCAGCAATTAAACCAAAGGTTTGATTAGCTAAAATATCTGAGCATTCAGTTCGTCCATCATGTGAATCATCGTCAACACTTCTTTTACCAACGCATAAGTCTTGAGGAACAAAGTGGGCACGATGATTATCATCAAATTCATCATCATATATTTCTATTAATTGATCTCTAATTCGGCTATTAACATTATTTTCGTGAATAAAATTGTTAATGCCACTAACGTGACTATCTGGATTTAATCTATCATCCCAAGGAGATGAGAAAGCACGATTCGTATACTCCATGATTCTAATCGTTCCATCGGTGTTAACTCCTAAGATAACCCAGATACGGTCCGCAAAGGATAAGAAGTTATTAACACTTTCACCTCTAAAAACAAACCCACCATGCATTGTATATAATCCGTTACCAGATGTTACAACATTGTTACTATCAATTAGAACATTAACTAGCTTTTGTGAACGGTATAGTTCACCGCAATTAATATAAGGTAGATATAAGATGTAACCGCGGTTATTTTCGACTAAAATATGTCCAGTGCAATGTTCACCATTACGAATAATTTCATTTAGTGGTTTAGTTCGACCAGCTTCAACTAAAGTTTGAATTGAAAGGGTGGTTGAATTACCTTCACTTGGTAATGCACTAGGGTTATTTGCAAAATGGCTTTCAGCTAAACTAATTAAATGAGTTTTTAATTCATTTATTTCATCGACTGAATATGTTCTAGTTCTATTACATCTAGAAATCAAAGCAATGATTAGGATAAAAAGGACAAATCCCGCCAAAACCATCAACATGATTCTTTTTAATTTATCATTTAATCTCATATATAAAAAATCTCCTCTTAATACTAAAAGTATACCAAGAAAAGCATATTTATACAATTATTTATTTTCAATAATAACGCAAATATGATATGATAAATAATAGAAGTAGGTGGAAATATGGCAAAACGTAAAAAACTTAAAAAAGGGCCACAAATAGGATTAATAATTTTAGCATTAATTGTCGTTATTTTAGGGGGGTTATATGTCTATCAAACCTTTATATCAGATAGTGAAGGACCAAGCATTTTTCGCCCAACTCCGGATCCAGAACCTGAACCAGAATTACAAATATTAGATTTAAATTCAACCGCAAGACCATTTGCAGTAGTTATTAATAACCTAGGAGCAGCAAGACCATTTCATAGTGGATTACAAGATGCCTTTATTATTTATGAAATGATAGTAGAGGGTGGAATTACTAGATATTTAGCATTATTTGATGGAAGAACCGATACTGAGAGAATCGGCTCAATTAGAAGTGCTAGACACTATTTTATTGATTATGCTTTAGAACATGATGCAATTTTTGTTCATAATGGTCAATCACCACAAGCTCAATCAGATTTTAGGGCTTTAGGTATTGATCGTATTGAGGTTAATCCGGGTTCTTCTGGTTTTCGTGATAATAATTTAAATGTTTCATCTGAGCATCGATTATTTACAAGAATGGATTTATTACACAGCGCTAGAGGAAATATGCGTAATACAAGAAACCGTGAGCCATTATTAAATTATTCAATTGAATTAATGAGCTTAAGTGAAAGAGAAGATGCCCAAGAAGCTTCTGAGATTGAAATTAGATATTCAGCAGGAATGACATCTTCATATGTTTTTGATGCTGAGAGAGGTCTTTATTTAAGATATGTTAATGGGCGAGCTCATATTGATCATTCAACAGGAAACCAGCTAACTTTTAAAAATATTATTACTTACCAAGTACCAAATTTTTCACTTGATGGAACTGGACGCCAAGGACTTAATAATGTAGGTAGTGGAACTGGTTACTTTATAACAGGTGGTTATGCAGTACCGATTACTTGGGAAAAAGCATCTAGAAGTGCTCAAACAATTTACCGTTTTGCTGATGGTTCGCCATTAATCGTTAATGATGGTAACACTTTTATTCAAATACAGCCTAGAGGCGAGAGGTTATCAATCACTTAGTTAATGAATAGAATTTAAAATAGAAAGGGAAATAAAAATGCCAGGAATTATTGAAGAAAACTTTTTAATCTTTGTCATTGTGACGGTCTTTATCTTACTTGTTATTATTGGATTTCTTGTTGATAAGATGAAAAAGCAAGAGGAGCAAGCAAAAGAAGCGGCTGTAGCAGCACCAGTGGCTACTGAAGCAGCGACACCAACGCAAACACTTACTCAAGCGGTTGCTAAAACAGAAGAACCAGTAAAAGTAGCTCCAACAAATCCCCCTCAAGCTTAATAATAAACTCACTTTTAATACCTGAAAAGGTATTTTTTTCTTACTTAAAATTACGATTGAAAGGTGGCTTTTTAAAAAGATATTTGCTATAATAGATTATGCTACATAAGGAGTGATTTATAGATGACCATTGCAACGCTTTGGAGTATCGTAACTAGAATAATAGATATTGCTATTGTCTGGATGATGTTTTATTTTTTACTTAAAAATCTAAAAAATAACGTAAAACTAGTTTTAATTTTTAAAGGTGTAGTTTTTATTGTTGCCATTAAATTATTAAGTAATTGGTTAAACTTATTTACAATAGGGTTATTATTAGAATACGTAATAGCTTGGGGACCTTTAGCCCTAATCATTATTTTTCAACCAGAAATTAGAACTGTGCTTGAATCAATAGGGCGTAGTAAACTACTTGGACGTCATAAGGTTTTAACTGTTGATGAACGAGAAAGAGTAGTTTATGAAATAATGAATGCTGTTGAATATTTAAAGAGAAATCGTATTGGATCTTTAATTGTTATTGAAAGAAATATTTCACTACAAGAATATATTGAACCAGCAAATAAAATTTATGCTGATATTTCATCATCGCTTTTAGAATCAATCTTCTTTCCAGGAAATCAATTGCATGATGGGGGAGTGATTATTCAAGGTGATAAATTAACTTGCGCGGGAGCCGTTTTCAAAACTAGTATGAATCCTAATATTAGCAAAAGGCTAGGAACTCGTCATCGTGCAGCACTTGGTATCGCAGAAGAAACTGATGCTATTGCCTTAGTTGTTTCAGAAGAAACTGGACGTATTAGTATCGCATTTGATAGTAATCTAAAATATAATTTAACTTTAGACGAATTTAAAATGCTATTATTAGAGGAATTAAAGCCAAAATTAGAAGTCTTCTATGATGCAGACGAAGTGGAAGAGGAGGACTTAGATAATGAATAAGATATTCAAACCTTTTATCGCACTTTTCAAAGGCATTTATTATATCATTGATAAATTAATAGTTTTGCCAATTAGTCGTTTTATTTACCGTATTGGTGAACTAAGCCGTGCTAATAGTGGTCGTATTGAAAAAGTATTAAACCGACCAAATATTTTAATTTATGTTTCGCTTATTTGTGCAATTGTTGTTTTCTTGGTTATTGATAACCGAGCGATTACTTTAGTTAGAGAAGAAGCAGAAGTTATTTCTGGTCATCCAATTCGAGTAATTTATAATGAAGAAGCATATGTTGTTGAAGGAATTCCCGAGACTGTAGATATTACTTTAATTGGACGCAGATCAGATTTATTTTTAGCTAGACAAATAGGGGAACATGATGTTTCATTAGATTTAACTTCACTAAATTTAGGTGTAGGAACTCATCGAGTTCGATTAACCTATAGTTCTCGTAGTATTGGTTCTATTAGTTATAAGCTTTATCCGAACGTAGTTCTAGTAAGAATTAGTGAACGAAAAAGACAAGATATGGATTTTACCTATGATATCTTAAATGCAAATGCTCTTGATTCAAGATTAAGTATTTCTTCAATAACTTTTGATAGACAACAAGTTAATGTTCAAGGTTCAGAAGATGCTTTAAGAAATGTGGCAGCAGTTAGAGCTTTAATTGATTTAGAAGCAGCTGCATTAACTGAAAGAGGAACTTTTACCGTTAATTCAATCGTTTTAGCAGCCTTTGATAACCAAGGAAATAGATTAACTAATGTTGAAATGGTACCAAATCGAATCTCAGCTCAAGTAGTAGTTGATTCGCATAGAGTAGAATTACCAGTACGAATTGTTACAACAGGAAGCTTACCAGTTGGTCAGGCTATTGAAACTATTAATAGCACGGTAACTAGAGTAACTGTTTATGGTGATCCATCAGCATTAGAAGGATTAACCTATATTGAAGCCGAATTAAACCTTAGTAATTTACGAAATAATCAGTACACAGCTAATTTAAGAAGACCAGCAGGTGTGAGACATTTAAGTGAGACAAATACTGCTATAACAATTACAACTGGACCAGTAAGCAGTAGAGAAATTAGTGGGGTTCAGGTAGAATCAATAAATTTAGGAAATAATTATAGTGTTGGTGCTGCAACAGCCGCTGACCAAGCAATAACAGTTCTTGTAACTGGTGCTGAATCAGTTATTAGTGGCCTTGATGCAACTTCAATATCAGCATTTGTTGACTTAAGCGGTTTAACACCTGGAACACATAGTGTACCGGTCATTGTCAGAGCTGAAGATGTGAGATTAAATGTTACTTCAACAGTTAGTGAAGTAAGTGTTGTTATAAGAGTCAGAAATTAGTAGTTAAAATAGCTACTTTTTTTCTTGATAATATGTTAGTATATATCATATAGAGTAGCACGAAAAGGAGCGAATCAAATGAAAAAATTATTAATGATAGTTTTAGACGGTTTTGGTCTTCGTGAAGAAACACACGGTAATGCAATTAAAGCCGCTAATATGCAGTTTTTTAATAAAATATGGGAAGAATATCCTCATTCAGTTTTAGATGCAGCAGGAGAATCAGTAGGTCTTCCAGAAGGTATTTTTGGTAGTAGTGAATCCGGACATGAGATATTGTCACTAGGAACCAAGCCGAAACATAAATTAACCACAGCATATGAAGAAATATCTTCTAAAAGAGTTATGGAAAACGAAGAACTAAAAAAGATTGTTCAGCATGTCAAAGACAATGATTCAGTCCTTCATTTAATGGGACTAGTATCAGATGGTGGAGTTCATAGTCATAATGCCTATATTTTAAAATTAATTCCGATTTTAAAAGAAATGGGTGTTACTAAGATTATTTTTCATGTAATTACTGATGGTCGTGATACTTATCAAAAATCTTCTTTAAAATATATCGAGGAACTAGAAAACGTTTTAAAATCAGAAGAGATTGGCGTTGTTGGAACTGTATGCGGTAGATATTATGCAATGGATCGTGACCGCAATTATGACCGAACTGAGATCTATTATAATATGATAACTGGTGGAAAAGGATTAGGAATTAGAAACTTATCATCAGCGATTGAAGCTTGTTATAATAAAGGTATTACTGATGAGTTTCTATTACCATTATTACTTAAGCCAAACGTTAAAATAATGGAGCATGATGCACTTTTGTGGCTTAACTTTCGTTTTGATCGGACAACCCAAATTATGAATGCCTTAACTGATCCTGAGTTTGATGGTTTCACTAATAAATTAATTAATAATTTAAAAGTATCAGTTTTATATCCGCAAATTAGTGTTAAGCATGTTGGCCATTTGTTTGAAGAAGAAAAGCAAGAATTATACTCGTTAGGTGAATATTTCTCTGATTTAGGATTAACCCAAGCAAGAATTGCCGAATCAGAAAAATACAGTTATGTAACTAAGATTTTTAATGTTGAAAAAACCAAGAAATTTCCAGGTCAAGATAATATTTTAATTCCAAGTAAAGAAGTAGCAACTTTTGATTTAGCACCTTTAATGAGTGCTCCAGAAATCACTAAAGAAGCAAAAAAATCGCTCGAAAAAGATTATGATTTTATTCTAGTTAATTATGCTAATCCAGATATGGTTGGCCATACTGGTAACTTTGAGGCAACAGTTGAAGCTATGAAAGGATTAGATAGCCTTTTAGAAGAACTAATAACTCATGCTGAAGATAATTTTTATAAAGTTGTAGTTGTATCTGATCATGGTAATGCTGATACAATGCTAAGGGAAGATGGAACCGCAGTAACAACTCATTCATTATCACCAGTTCCGTTTATTTTAATGGATAAAAGCGTCAAATTAAAAGCAAAAGGTGAATTAATAAGTGTTGCACCAACAATTTTAAAATATTTAGATATTGCCATTCCAACTGATATGAAAGAAACACCATTACTAATTATTGACGATAAAGAATAATGTAAAGTAAGATAAAAACAAGCTAAAAGAATATCTTTAGCTTGTTTTTTATTGGTATAATAAAGATAGGGTGAGCAAGTGTGGATTTTAATATATTAAGAGAAAATGATATCAGAGGTGATTATCCAAGCCAAGTTAACAAAGAAGTAGCAAAAAGACTTGGATTAGCTTTCGGAACTTATTTACGTAGTAAAGATGTAAAAGAAGTTGTTATTGGACATGACAACCGCTTAAGCGGTGAAGAATTACATGCAGCTTTAATTGATGGGATAATTGCAACAGGGATTAATGTTTTAGACATTGGTCTAGCGACAAGTCCACTCTATAATTTTTCATCAATACAGGCTAAAATTCCCTATGGTATTATTGTAACTGCAAGTCATAATAAAGCAAGTGATAATGGCTTCAAGATTTTTGGTGAAAACTATCTTCATTTGACTCAAGAAGAACTAAATAAAGTATATGATTTAATTCGAGAAGAAAGCTTTGTCTCTGGAATAGGACAAGTTAGAGAAGGAAGTTATCTTCAAGAATATGTTGATATGCTAATCAGTAAAGTTAAATTAGATCAAAGACTTAAAGTTGTTGTTGATTGTGGTCATGGAACAACAAGTATCCTGGCAAAAGATGTTTTTAATAACCTAAATGTTGATGTAACATATTTATACGCTGAATCAGATGGTAGTTTTCCTGCTAGAGATCTTGATCCAAATGATGAAGAAAACCTTGTAACATTACGTCAAAAGATGTTAGAAATTGGTGCTGATTTAGGGATCGCTTTTGATGGTGATGGAGATCGTGTAGGGATTTTAGATGAAAATGGTAATATGATTGTTACCGATATTCTAATGGCTATTTTAGCAGCAGACATTATTCCAAAAACACCTAAAAAGAATATCATTTATGATGTAAAATGTTCAAAAGCTTTAGAAATTGAGTTAAGAAGAATTGGTGCTAATGGTATCATGAAGAAAAACGGATCAGCTTATATTGAAAATGAGATTTTTAACGCTGATGCAATGTTTGGCGGTGAATACTCTGGGCATATTTATTTCCGTGATGATTACTATGGTTTTGATGATGGAATTTATGCTGGTATAAGAGTGATTGAATTACTATCAAGAAAAAATATACGAGCTTCTGAAACTTATGCTCATATTGAAAAGTTTTATAATACACCTGAAATTAGAGTAAGCGTTAGTGATGATAAAAAATGGAATGTTATTGAAAAAATTAAAGAATATGCCACACATCATAATTATGATTTCTCAACAATTGATGGAATTAGGGTAAATTATAATGATGGCTTTTCCTTAATTAGATGTAGTAATACAGGACCACAAATAACATTAAGATTTGAAGCAAGAACTGAAGAAGCACTTGAATATCGTAAGAGAGAGTTTCTTAATTTAGTAGAATATTTAATTAAATAAAAAACTGAGGGCTATTTTTAGCCTTTTCTTTTGTTAAAGGAGGCGCTAATTCCTCTTTTTTTTGTTCTAGTTCTTTTTCATGAGGTAATTTTAGATCATCCTCCACTTTATTTTTATCTTTTAGACTATTGTAAATTGATTGTGCACCTTTAATAATTGGTTCTGATTCTTGATAGAGTGGAATCAGCTGGCTAGCAATGCCAAGGCCCTTAGATACTGTTGATAATATTTTTTCCAAAATACCAGCTCCTCCATAGTTCATTTATACCACCTTAATAAAGTATATTCTAAGGTGCAAAAAAAGTTTAATCCTGAGAATTTTATGTTATAATAGGTATAAGAATAATAGGGAGAGTTTAAGTATGGCGTCAGAAATCAACATTACTATTAAAAGAGGATTCCTTCTTAATATATTTATTTTAGCCTTTAAAGGCGCTGGGGTAGTTTTAACATTACCAATTTTCCCATTACTGTTTGTTCTTGGTTCACCAAGCAGAATAACACCAAAATTCTCAGATGCTTCTAAATACATTAGTTTAGGATTATATTACTCATTATTATTTCCTTTTGCATTTATTTTTAATACCTTTAGTGGTGTTGTTTTTGGTGTGTATGATAAAAATCGAAAACGTGAGGTTAGTCAACAAACTGCTAATGAGAAAGTTAACTTAGATAGTAGTGATGGTGCTATTCGTACTGGAACTGAAGAACGAAAAGTTATTAAAAAAGAAGAAACTGAATCAGCTTTCCAAAAAATGTATAATAATCTATGGTTTGTAAAAAGAGAAAAAGAGCGAGAAGAAGAAGGCCGTAAAAATCTTCTTGTTGATATTAAAAATGAAGTACGTCATGAAAGACCAGTTACTTTCCGTTATACAGTTTATGATGAAAAAGGTAGAAAAGAAGTTAATACTTTTATTGCATTTTCAAAAATGGAAGTTTTCTCATATCTAGAGAATGAAGGATATAAAGTTTATAAAATTGAGACCAATAAAAAGATTGATTTTTTCTATGGTGGACAATCAGGATTTTCACTTCGAAAATTTAAAAATAAAGACTTAATTTTCTGGATTACTCAGTTATCAACTTATATTAAATCAGGTATTCCTTTAACTAATGCAATGCGAATCTTAAGTAAACAGATGAGTAGAGATAAAAATAAAAAAAGTATTTTAGACTCAATTGTTTATAACTTAACTTTAGGAGAAACATTCTCAACATCTTTAGAAAAGCAAGATAAAGTCTTTCCGGCCTTATTTACCAATATGATGAAAGCAGCTGAAGCAACAGGTGAATTAGAAGCAACTCTAGATGATATGGCTGAATATTATACTGATGTTGAAGAAACCAGAAAAGCAATGATTAGTGCGATGAGTTATCCGCTAGTTATTATGGTTTTTGCACTAGGTGTTGTTGGTTTCGTTTTAGTTTATGTTATACCTCAGTTCGCGGATGTTTATGCTGAAGCAGGGGCCGATTTAAATGCTTTTACCCAGTTTATTTTGAACTTAAGTGAATTCTTACAAGTTCATATCTTTAGCATTCTAGTGTTTCTTATAGTTTTTATTATTGTCAACATTTGGCTATATAAAAAAATGAAGGCCTATCGATACGTTGCCCAAAGAATATCCATGAAATTACCAGTGTTTGGAAACATCATTGTATACAAAGAGATGGCAATATTCGCTAAGACTTTCTCATCTTTATTAAAAAACAACGTTTTTATTACGGATAGTATTAACATCTTAACTAATATTACAAAAAATGAAATTTATCGTGATATTATGATCGAAACAATTGAGAACATTGCTAAGGGTGATAAAATTAGTGACTCATTTAAAGAGCATTGGGCTATTCCTGATGTTGCATATTATATGATTGTTACCGGTGAATCAACAGGTGAATTAGCAGAAATGATGTCTCGAGTCGGATTATATTATCAATCAAGTCATAAAGCAGTTATCAACACAATGAAGAGCTTTATTGAACCAGCATTAATTGTTTTCTTAGCTGTTGTTGTAGGTGGCATTGTTATGGCGGTAATCTTACCGATGTTCGGATTATACGGAGAAATGGGATAGCATATGGAAGTTTCAATATTAATTTTTGTCCTTGGACTGGTTTTAGGTTCTTTCTATAATGTAGTAGGAATTAGGATGCCAGTTAAAAAATCTATTGTTAAACCTGGTTCACATTGTACAGCATGTAATCATTCATTATCATGGTATGAAAACATTCCGCTCCTTTCTTACCTTGTTTTATGTGGGAAATGTCGTAAATGTAGAAGGCCAATTTCATTAATGTATCCAGCAGTAGAATTATTAACCGGATTATTATTCCTATTTAGTTATTTACTATTTGGTCTTAATGAATATTTCTTTATTGCAATTATCATTGTTAGTTTATTGATTATTGTTTTTGTCACAGATGCTCTTTATATGATTATCTTAGATGAAGCATTAATTGTTAGCGCCATTTTAATTTTTATAATTAAACTAGTTTATCAAGGTTTTGATCCAGCCTTAACTGCGCTTAGAGATGGATTAATTATCTTTGCCGTTGTTTATTTATTAATGCTTTTAGGAAATTTCTTATTTAAAAAAGAATCCTTAGGTGGTGGTGATATTAAATTATCATTTATTGCCGGAATGGTGTTAGGTCCGTTTTTAGGAGCATTTTATTTAGTATTAGCATCATTTTTAGCTTTTCCATATGCAGTTTACGTTGTTATTAAAAATAATGATGGGATGTTGCCTTTTGGACCATTCTTAGCAACTAGTATGCTATTTTGTTATCTTAACTCAGCTATGCTGATAGAGTTCTTGGAACGATTACTTTTTATTAATTAAAGATTATGATAAAACGATTATTTTAACAACTTATAAGACTTACTTTTAAGTCTTTTTTTCTGATAAAAACGTTTGATTAAAAAATTATAAGATGATAAACTAATAAAGGAAGTTGGAAGCAGATTATGAACGATTTATTAGGAAATATATTTTTAGTATTAGGAGGCCTTGGACTATTCTTATTTGGGATGAAAATGATGTCAAATGGATTAGAAGTCGTCGCGGGAGATCGTCTTCAGGGAATTCTTACGAAAGCCACTTCAAATCGTTTCTTAGCCGCTTTTGTTGGTATTTTAGCAACAATTGCAATGAATAGTTCAACTGCAGTAACAATTATGGTTGTTGGTTTTGTTAACTCTGGTTTATTAACCCTTGTTCAATCGATTGGAGTCATCTTAGGTGCCAACATTGGGACAACCTTTAGTGCCCAATTAATTGCTTTTAGAATTGATTCATATGCACCAATATTTATTTTTATTGGAATTATCATGCATATGTTTTTTAAAAAGAGAAATATCAAAAATATTGGTTACATTATCCTAGGTTTTGGCGTTCTCTTTTTTGGTATTACTACAATGGGAGCTCCGCTAAGAGAGCTTGGAAATCATCCCTCTTTTATTAATATGTTAACAACCTTTGAAAACCCATTATTAGCTTTATTAGCAGGCTTTCTATTTACAGCGATCGTTCAAAGTTCATCCGCTACAATGGGAATTTTAGTTACAATGTATCTTCATGGAACACCAATGCCATTTACTACAGCAGCTTTTATTATACTAGGGGTTAATATTGGAACAAGTATTACCACTTTAGTTGCTTCAATACCAGCAAATCGCGATAGTAAAAGAGCTGCTACTTTTCATATTATGTTTGATATTATTGGTAGTATTGTTTTTGGAACCTTAATTTTTACTTTCCCATCTATCTTAAATTGGTTCCAAACAACCTTTACTGATGGAGCCCGTCAAGTAGCAATGTTCCATACTTTATATAATGTTGCAACCTTCTTATTAATCTTACCTTTTGTCAACCACATATCAAAATTAATGTTAAAAATCATTCCTCAAAAACCAGAAGAAGTAAAAAATCGCTATGAAAAAAAATTAATATATCTTGATAAAAATATTGGTGATAATGCATCACTAGCAGTCACTAATGCTCATCTTGAATTATGTCGCATGGGAAAAATAGCTAATGAGAATTTAGTTTTAGCATTAGAATCATTTTTTGAAAGAGATAGTGAAAAGGCTCAAAAAGTTCTAGAAAATGAAAAAATTATTAATTACTTAAATCATAATATAACCGCTAAACTAGTTTTAATTAATAATATGAATCTATCTAATTCAGAAACCGAGAAACTAGGCCGAATGTTTCAAAATGTTGTTAATATTGAACGTATTGGCGATCATGCAGAAAATATTGCTGAATATACATTACTATTTAAGGAAAAAGAATTACAGTTTTCTAATATAGCAAATAAGGAATTAAAAAAGATGAGTGATTTAACAATTAAAATGTTAGAACTTACTTTAGAGTCTTATAAAACATGGGATGAAACTTATCTGTTAGAAATAACTCAGCTAGAAGAAGAAGTTGATGCTTTTGCTAAGAAATTAACTCAAAATCATATTAAGAGATTAATGGCAGAAAAATGTAATCCAAAAAGTGGAGTTATCTTTACCGATATGATTATAGATTTAGAACGTTGTTCTGATCATGCTAAAGAAATAGTTTGTTCAACAACAAAAGTTAAAAATAAAAAACACCGAAATAAGAGAGCATAAATAGTTCTTTTTTTATGAAATAGTGTTTAAATTGTCAAAAGTAGTGTCAAGAAATAAAAAAAGAAGTAAAAAGGATTGATTATTAAGAAGAAATATAAGAAAATGAAGTTACTTAAATAAAACAACATAATAAAATTTCCAAATTAATGATTGCTAGTTTTTAGAAATAAAAATTAGCATTAAATTATTATCTAAAAATAATAATTTAAAAATATTTATTAATACTAAAATATTAATAAATGATTAATTTAGTTATTATGTTGGGTAATGGAGCTATTT
>Ga0123355_10005074_pt1 | contig 19181 bp, 19 predicted proteins | sample TergutEmb28metaG_3_FD_89872 | JGI IMG/M metagenome (GOLD analysis project Ga0123355, IMG submission 89872) | Embiratermes neotenicus P1 segment gut microbial communities from Petit-Saut dam, French Guiana - Emb289 P1 | ecosystem: Host-associated > Arthropoda: Insects > Digestive system > Gut ... | reverse complement strand
TGTTCTGACAGGGCGTTTGCCACATCGGCGGGGGTGTCCAGAACGACGAGCCGGTTTTTAATGTCGTCCAAGGAGAAGCCCAGAAATTTCAGGGACAAAATCTGATGGAGCTTAATCACATCTTTGTCCGTATAGAGCCTGCGGCCCCCTTCGCTCTCCGCCGAGGGGGAGAGCAGCCCCTCTCTATCGTAATATTGCAGTGTGCGGACGGTGGTGTCCATCTTCTTTGCCACCTGGCCCACAGTCATGTAGCCCTCTGGGATTGCCCGATGTTTTTCCATAAAAAATCACCTCTTGCTTGTAGTATAACTCATTACGCAGGGTCACAAGCAAGAGGCTTTTTTATAAAATTTTATGAATTTATCATTAGAGAATTATTAGAAAAAACTGATGTTTAAACTGACAGGGGGATTCTGCTCTCACAGGGTACGTTGACTTGGCATTTCCCGCAGCCGTATCTGGGGGTGTTTTTCTCATGCACTCTGTCCAGGAAAGCGGAACAGGGCAGATGCGCTTTCCCCCCGGAGAGAGAGATTGCCTGGACAGGACAGTGGGGGATACAGGCGCCGCACATGGTGCAGTATTCGTAAATATCTTGATACGTTCGGTTGTCCTTTGGCAAATCCAATGCCGTCAAAATGCTCCCAAATCTGCCGCATGTGCCTTTTTCCGTAATGAGCCCCTTGGAGAGGCCGAATGTCCCCAGCCCGCAGGCAAAGGCGATATGGCGTTCCGACCAATTTGATGTGAGCTTGGAATCTGCAACGCAATACCGTGGATCAAAAGCGGGGACGATGCTGGCATATCCCGCATCGGACAATATATTTTGTATGTAAATGGAGAGTTCTTTTACAAACAACTGGCCCTCATATCTGCCGTGCAGCCATTCATCCGCCGGCCAGAGATACTCCTGGGCATTGGCCGCTTTGATCCGCTCCGTATACGGGAGAAAGAAAGAGATCACAGTCCTCACGGTCGGCAACCAGTCAGAGGGCGTCAGAAAATGACCGCCGATGATATCCGGGGATTTGAACGCTGCATAGAGGGCGTCCTCCGGGTTGCCGAAAGCGAATATAGGGGGATCATACAGTTGCATCCCGGCATACGCCGGGGCCATGGCAACTTCTGCGGAGATATAATTGCCGGGGGAGTCTGCCGTGAACTGCTCTGCACGCAGGATAATGTCGGCTCTTGTCATGTTAGGAGACCTCTCTACTGTTATCATTCCCCTCCCTTGGAGGGGTGGACGCCAAAGGCGGACGGGGTGGTACCTCCTCCGTGGAGGGATGCCCGAAGAGCGGGGTGGTCATGCAACATCATCATCACACCATCAAGATTGTTTAATACTTCTTTCGCAGCAATATGGATAACGGTCAGTCCTAATCCCTCAAGATATGCATTGCGTTCGTTGTCATATTCAACTTTATAATCATGGGAACTCCCATCAATTTCAATAACGACATTGCAATTTCCACAGAAAAAATCAACAATATAGTTACCTATGATTTTCTGCCTGTCAAAATCATATTGTTTGAATTTTTTCTTGTGTAATTGCTTCCATAGCAATACCTCGCATAAATTTCCGGCTTTGCGCAATTCTTTTGCTCGTTCACGCAATTTTGGATTGTATGGAAGTGAGAAGTAGGATTCACGATTGCGCATGGAACCACCCCGGCGCTTTGCGCCACCCCTCCAAGGAGGGGAATTTTTGTATACTCTAGGTTATGCTCCACAATCCCCCTACATCCGCTCCACAAACGCTTTCAGCCGATCAAACGTCTCCTGGCTGATGACGTGTTCGATCCGGCAGGCGTCTTGGATGGCGGTTTTTTCGTCTACGCCCAGGTCTGTTAGAAACTGGGACAGGAAAGCGTGGCGCTCGTACATGTTCTCGGCGATGGTTGCCCCGGCGGCGGTGAGTTTGATGGAGCCGTCATCCTCCATGGTAATATAGTCGTTCTCCCGCAGGAGTTTCATGGCACGGCTGACGCTGGGCTTGGAATAGCCGAGATCACGGGCGATGTCGATGGAGCGGACAGAGCCGTTGCGATTTTGTAAGATATAGATGGCCTCCAGATAGTTTTCCGCAGATTCTTGTAATTTCATAGTGCAAACTCCATTTACTGAAACGTTCGTTAGACCATGATAGCATATTTCGCACAGCGCTTCAATTGTTTGGGAGGAATATTATTTTTTGCGCCCAAAAGCGGGACAATTTCCAGCCTTTCGCCAAGAACCGGCTTCAGATGGTGATTTTACCCATCCAAGAACTGGCAGAGTTCTTGAAGCGGAATTGGTACTATAAAAAAGGGCAAGCCCCTAATCCAAATTTTTTACCAGGAGGTACATACCATTTATGCGTATCATCAAGTACATTGCAGCGATTTTGTTTGTGTTCGCCATCTTCACGCTGGTGCCACGGGGGGAATACAGGGCCTATGCAGGCGAGGTTACCCGGGCCGACCATATGGCAAACCAGAGAACGCTCATTTCCGCCCGGATGCAGAAAGAGTCACCGGTCAGGAACGAGTTGTTGCCGGCGCCAGAGCCGCCGAGGCGGTGGACGGATCAGGACGTGGTCACCCTCTCCCGGATGGTGTGGGGCGAGGGGCGGGGCGTCAGCCGGAATGAGCAAAAGCTCATTGTGTGGACGGTGTTGAACCGGCTGGATAACGGCAGGTACGGCAACTCCATCCGGGCGGTGGTGACGGCCCGGGGACAATTTGTGGGCTACCGATCTAGCCATCCCGTGACAGAGCCCATCCGGGGTGTTGTGGTCTATGTGCTACAGGCGTGGGATCGGGGCGAGGCCGCAAAAGTGTATCCGCCGTTCGCCCGGACGCCGTACTATCTCTATTTCCACGGGGATGGCAGACACAACTGGTTCCGGGAGCGGTTTCGATAGAGAGAGGGCGGCGGTAAAGCGACAAAACCGGGGCGTCCATGACGCCCCGGTTTCCTATTTTGCGCTAAAATTCTAGCTTTTAGAGCCAGATTAAGTTTTTGAGGCCTACAGGAAGATTCAATCCAAAAAAGCCAAATTCTTTTCTTTATCTCGACCAACATTCTCTCGAAGTTGTTCACGCAAATACTCAAACCCAACAGTTTTAGAATAAATTCTATACTTCTTTTCCCTTACATATACAACCATATATGGGCATCTTCCATATGGGCTTGCTCCCCAATATTCTAAACCAAACCGTGTGATGTCCCTGTATGGTATATCCCGCTTTTTTCTTACAAAATTTCTATACGTAATTCCATGTCTCTCAAAAGTTATCAGAAAATTCAAATGATCTAGGAACACCCCTATGGATCCCGAGAAAGCTACTATAAATATCGTGCGTACCAACAGATCATTCCACCCTGAACTTTCAGCAAACTCTGGACTCACTAGAGCGGCTATCACCATGCCTGTAAGGAGTATACTACCCCCCCCCCAGGATTATTGTCCAGTTTTTCAGGTGTCGGATTGGACAGCCTGGTACATATTTTGCATTTTCCCGCCCTAGAAACGCTTTATCCATATTGTGAACACTTCTCATAAAAAGGCTCCTATTCATTATGTTTTCGCCCCCTCGCTGCCGCCGTAGTACGCATGGCGTTTGCGAATGTTCCGGTACTTTAACAGGCCCTGCAATTAGGGGTGCGGACGGCGAAACTATTCAGGAGCCTTGAGGCTTCGCTAGTGCCAGGGCCTTATAGGCCCGAGCAAGCCACCCGTTTTACGGGTGGTCTTGACTCTGGAAACCTCTATAAACTCTCGCCGAAATCTTTGCGGAATTGGGCCGCCAATTTCTCCGGCCAGTCGCCGAGGGGCTTGAGGCGGCCGAAGAAGAAACGGAGCACGCTGGGCTCCTCCTCAAAAGTCAGCCCGCCGATGAGATGGCGGTTTTCAAACAGCCACGCCAGGCGATCTGCGGTGTATTTGACCTGAGAGTAGGTGTACACCCGTTTGGGGATTGCCAGCCGGACCAGTTCCATATCCGCCAGCCGCTCTGTGCCGTCCTTATTCCGGGCCTCGCTGAGGGTACCACGCTCCATCCCCCGCACGCCGCTGGCGATATACAGTGCCGTGGCCAAGGCGCCGGAGGGGTATTCGTTCTGGGGGATGTGGTCGCAGAATGCGCCTGCGTCTACGTGGCAGCCCAGGCCGCCGGGAGGTGTCACAACGGGGACGCCTTTGGCGGTCAGATCATTGCACATGGCCTCGACGAAGATAGGCGTCTGGCTGATGACGTCCAAATCCATGGTTTCCCGTAGACCCACGGCCAGGGCCTCCATCTCCCGGACGGACATGCCGCCGTAGGTCAAAAATCCCTCAAACAGGGGGATCAATTCCCGCATTTTGGCGAACAGTGCATCATCGGAGGTCAGGATGCCGCCGCCCCGGGCGGAGCCCAACTTCCGGGCGGAGAAATACACCACGTCCATGAGGGACGCAATTTCCCGGGTGATATCTCGAAGTGATACGTCGGCAAATTCCGCCTCACGGGTCTTGATGAAGTACAGGTTGTCCGCCAGGAGGCTGGCGTCGTAGACCACGGTAATCCCCGCCGCCCGGCAGATGCGGGAGACGGCACGCATATTCTCCACGGAGACGGGCTGGCCGCCCACCAGGTTCGTCCCCGCCTCAATGCGGACAAAGCTGATGTTCTCTTTGCCGATCCGTGCGATGGCCTCGTTGAGTTTGTCGATATCCAGATTGCCCTTGAAAGGGTGGGTGCTCTGGATTTTGCGGCCCTCGTCGATGATGATCTCTTCCAAGGTGCCGCCGTTTCTTATGATATGGGCCGCCGTGGTAGTGAAATGGTAGTTCATCAGTGCCACGGAGCCCGGTTTGACCAGGGTTTGGCCGATGATGTTCTCGCAGGCCCGGCCCTGATGGGCGGGGAGGAAGTGTTTGAGGCCGAACACGTCTTGCAGGGTCTCCTCCAACCGGTAATAGGTCTCCGACCCGGCGTAGCTGTCGTCGGCTTGCATCATGGCGGCGTATTGGTTTTCGCTCATGGCGTTGACGCCGCTGTCTGTGAGCATGTCCAGGAATACGTCACGATTTTTCAATAGAAATGTGTTGAACCCGGCCTCCTGCATCCGATCCAGCCGATCCTCCACGGGGAGCAGGTTGACTTTTTGCACCATGCGGATTTTGTGCATTTCCAGGGGGATTGTCTCCCCGGATAAGAATTTTACGTTTGACATTCTATGATACCCTCCGTCAGATGATTATTTTTGCTCTATGGCGGACGGTCTGTGACCGCCCTGTGCATGAAAAAACTCGTCCCTGAGCAAGTAGAGACTTGCCCAGGGACGAGATTGATTTCCCGCGGTACCACCCTGATTGCGGCCAAAATCAGCCGCCGCTTCATTACGGGGTCAAATAACCCCGGCCCGTGATAACGGTGGGCCTCCGAGTGTGCCTACTCTCAGTTCAACGCACTGGCTCAGGAGTGTATTTCCATATCCGCCCGCACCTGCTTGCACCAACCGCAGGATCTCTAGCCGCCCGATGGAGTCACCGGACATGCGGGGTGGGGATATCTTTCTCTCCGTCACTGCCTTTGTTCTGATATTGGTATTGTACTGGATGTGGGGGGTGGTTGTCAAGAGAAAGTTTTGGGGGTTTAAAGGGGTGAAGTTATATCAAGACAATTCAGAAAATAAAATTTTCCGGAGAATTAAGAAGGAAATTCTCCGGAATGGTTTTTAAGCTTATAGCTGCAACATTTTAATCAGTAGGTGTAGTAGCTTGCACAGTGAGAGCAAAAGTATCTAAGTCGCTGGCGAATTGAATCAAAGCTAAGTATTCTTGTTGGGAGCTAGTTGCCCGTTCCACAACCACCCGACAATATATACCATTCACTACTCTTTCCCAGCTTGCCACTTGGTCGTGAAGGCCCGGCGATTCAATTGGTAGCCTTACGGTATTTTCAGAATCAAACTCGCTCCTAAAATACTGATAAACTTGGTGTGTGCTTTCAAACCCGCCAAATAAAATTGTTGACAAAACCATAAGGCTTTCCCACTTGTCCTCTGGCAGAGAATACACATGATTATGCGAGGACACAAACGCAATATGAATAATCCTCTCTCCACTCGCCGTACCGCTTGTAAGGCCTGCGATGATTGCACCGTCTTTATAAAGAGAAAATGCAACTGGTCCCCCTGCATCTTCTGCCCTCCAAGCTTCCTCTATTGACCAGGGGAGTTCCAGTTCCTGCAAGGCGGCAGTGATGGAAATTTTGCCCAATGGAAATTCAGGCACAGCCATAGCCTGCCTCTCGCCTCCGCAAGCGGCAACTAAGCTAATTATAATGATAAAAAAGAAAGCAAAGAGATTTTTTTTCATTCAAATATGCACCCTGTTTATTGACAAAATAAACTATAATTGACTTTCGCAGAAAAGTCAATTATTTTTACAAAACTCTACAGGCCAGACAAATAACACATTCTTTTTATTGTGAAAACGACGAAAAACTCCGCCTGTGCATCAAACACAGCCTCTTTCCCCCTAGACTTCCCCTCGATAATCATATACAATTGAAAAACAACAGAAATGGAAAAAGTGCGGCTGACTGCCGTGCCTGAACCGCAATTTTATTTGTAGTAAAAGAGGAGTATACGCCTATGGGATCAATCTTCAACAAATCAGACATCTTATTGCCAAAAACCAACATAGACATGGAAAAATGGGCCGTCATCGCCTGTGACCAGTTCACGTCGGAGCCGGATTTCTGGGACAGAGTGCAGACCACAGTGGGAGACGCACCCTCCACGTTCCATATGATCCTGCCGGAGGTGTGGCTGGAAGAGGTGGACGAAGACGCCGCCGCAGAGGAGATCAACGAGACCATGGCGGCGTATCTTCAAGCGGACATCTTCCGGACAATTAAAGATTCGTTTATCTACGTGGAGCGGACGCTGCGAAACGGCAAAATCCGGCCCGGTATTGTGGGGGCCGTTGATTTGGAGCAGTACGACGTGAGCCCGGACACGGCCTCCGCCCTGCGGGCCAGTGAGCGGATCATTGCGGCGAGACTGCCGTCCCGGGTGAAGATCCGCCGGGGTGCGCCCCTGGAGATGCCCCACGTGCTCCTGTTGATTGACGACCCGAACCGGGAGATTATAGAACCCATCGGAGATGGTGTCAAAGACATGGAGCAACTCTATGACTTCCCTCTGATGGAGGACTGCGGCCATATCAGAGGCTACCGCCTGACCGGCCCAGCGGCGGATCGGGCGGCGGAGGCCATCAATCAGTTGGAGATCATCCTGGTGGGGGACGGAAACCATTCTCTCGTGGCGGCAAAGGTGGCCTGGGACGAGCTGAAGGTGAATCTGACCGAGGCCCAGCGGCAGAATCACCCCGCCAGATACGCTTTGGCGGAGATCAACAACGTCCATGACGACTCTCTGGAGATCGAGCCCATCCACCGGATCGTATTCGATGCACCGGGGGATCTGATCGGAGATTTTATCGCAAAATATCCCAACGTCTTGAGCGGCGAAGGGGCGGGATACGTGATCCGCACGATTGACCGGGGGACACCTGGGGCGTTTACGATCCAAGGCTGCACAGTGGGGGAGACCATTGATCTGTTGCAGGAATTTTTAGATGCCTATGTGGATACCCACGGAGGAGCCATTGATTACATCCACGGGGAAGAAAATCTGGAGGCCCTGGCCCAGAGGCCGGGGAGTATCGCCTTTTTTATGCCCATTATCGAAAAATCGGCCCTGTTTACATCTGTAAAGCAGGGCGGCGTATTCCCGAAAAAGAGTTTTTCTATGGGCGAGGGGGCGGATAAACGGCACTATCTGGAGTGCAGGGCCATTGGATAGGGAGGGCAAATAAGTGGAAGTTGTATGCAAGAGGACATACCCGCTCACGCCGACGGACATTGACAATCACAGGCAGTGCCGTCTGTCTGCGCTCCTGGGGTATCTGCAAAACATCGCCACGGAACACGCCGAGATTTTGGGCGTCGGCGGGGACAAGGTGATGGCGGAGCACGGGGCGTTTTGGCTCATTGTGCGGCTGTATCTCAAACTCAATCGCCCGATCCGTTTCGGAGAGGCGTTGACCATTCAAACCTGGCACCGGGGCGTGATAAAATCGGCGACCATTCACCGGGATTTTGACCTCCTGGTAGGGGACGAGCTTATAGGCGAGGCCGTTATGTCCTGGGTATTGGCGGATATGGAGGGGCGCAAGATCATAAAACCCGGCTCCGTCCCGGCGCTGGCGGCCAGTCCCCGGCCGGCCCATGTGAAAGAGATCATCCCGGCCAAGGTCAAGATGCCGGATGCCCTGGAGCAGGCCATGGTCCGGCCCGTCTATTACAGCGATACGGACTTAAACGGGCATATGAACAACACAAAATACGCAGACATTGCCTGCGATGCGATTCAGTACGATAGGTGCAGGGGGCAATTTATCTCAGAAGTTCAGATCAACTATCTGCACGAATGTTTCCCGGGGGATGAAATCCTGGTATTGCGAGGGGAGCAAGACGGCGTACACTATGTGCGGGGTACAGATACTACGGGTAAGAATCGGTTTGAAGTGGGCATGAAACTGGATTCCATATCTTAACAAATGGGGACTGCTTTATGAATATATTGGCGTTGGAGTTTAGTACGACCTCGGCAAAGGCCATGCTCTACAATACGGCGGCGCAGACAGTTACAGTTGACACAAGGGCGTATGTATTCGAGAAAGATGCCCAAGTGGGCCAACAAGACAGCCGGGTCGTCTTTGAGACCACCATGGAACTGGGGCGCAAAATGGCCGCAGGCAAACGGATCGACGCCGTCGCCCTAGGTTGTACTTGGCACAGCATTATGCTCTGTGATCAAGAGATGCGCCAGGTGACGCCCCTGTTGCAGTGGACATACACGGGGGCCTCGGAGATCTGCAAAGCCCTGCGGCGAGATGAGGAATACGCCTTGCGGTATTACCACAAGACCGGGTGCATGGTAAATGCCACGTATCCCATGTTTAAGCTGCTGCTCCTGCGCCAGACGGGATGGGCGCTGGAACAGTATAACATTGTGGATCAGGGTGCCTATACCATGTACCGCCTGACGGGCCAGTGCAGAATCTCCGATGTCACCGTCTCCGGTGCGGGATTGCTCAATACCCACACACGGGACTATGACGATGAACTGCTTGCCGAACTGGGGATCACACGGGATCACCTGCCGGAACTTGTACCGTATAACGCCGCCTTGCCTCTGACGGCGGAGGGGGCGGCGCTTTTGGGGATAGAGCCTGGCATCCCCGTTTTGCCGGCCCTGGCGGACGGGGCCATGAACCATGTGGGAGCGGGGGCTCTGGCTCCCGGTATCATGTCGTTCTCTATGGGAACCAGTGCGGGGATGCGCCTGAGCGCCCCGGAGCCGATTCTCCCCGCAACGCCCAGCACCTGGTGTTATCTCACGCCGACGCAGTGGCTATCCGGCGCCGCCACTGCTGGGTGTACCAACTGTGTGGATTGGAGCAAAACCCAGCTATTTGGCCCAGACGTCACATACGCCCAGGCGGAGGCGGGATTCCGACATACGGACAGGCCGGCGGTATTTCTGCCCTTTCTCTTCGGCGAGCGCTGTCCCGGATGGCAGGACGAGCGCATGGGCGGATTCTACGACCTCCGGCCCCAGCACAGCGCCTATGATCTGCATCACAGCGTATTGGAGGGCGTGTTGTTTAATCTCTACCAATGCTATGAACTGTTGGCTGATTTAAATGGCACACCCCATACCATCCGGTTGTCCGGCGGGGTGCGGCATTCCGACTATTGGACACAGATGTGTGCGGATATCTTCCGGCGGCCCATGGAACTGGACCCGGCCACCCAGGCCTCTCTCATGGGCACTGTCGTGGTGGCTATGGAGCACTTGGGTGTCATCGAAAGCCTGCTCGACATGAAATTCCCGGCGGGACAAGTGATTCATCCGAACCCCGGCAAGGCGGAACTGTACGAGGAGCGCTATGCCCGGTATTTGTACTGGTATGAGCGGTCGGTGTAGGGAGGGGACAGAGCAGAAGACTATAGTTTGTGGAGGGCTCATAATGTCTGATAATTACATTCGGTTTATTCCAGAAGAACTAAATGACAGATTAGATTTGCAGGAAACCTTAAAAATAAAATCGCTTGATTCATATGGGAGAATAACAGTTAATGAATCTGAAAAAATTGAGTTTGCTGACGCAGGTTCAAATTTTGAATCAGTATCATGCCCTTGCTGCGGCGCACAGCTTATGGAGTGGTGGGGAGAGGCAATGGAAGCGGCGTGGGATGGTCAGGGCTTTATAAGCTTAAATATTACCACCCCGTGTTGCGGAAAAGAGATGTCTTTGCATAATCTCAACTACTATTTTAATCAGGGCTTTTACAAAGTGATGGTTGAACTGGAGCCAGAGATATTAAAGCCATTATTGTGGGATGAAATCGCCGAAAGCATCAAGCAAGAACTAATACAGATTACAGGTTACGAGTGGCGTATAGTTTATGCCCATTATTAGCGCTCTCCCAGTCAGGCTGCGCATCCTCCAGGGGGTCTTTTCTTGCCGCAGGGCGGCAATTCACCTTGTGACAGCCCCCTCAGGGGCCAAAGGGCAAGGGTAGTGCGGAAAAAAGATGAGCAGGGAAAAGAGAGGACAATCCAATGACAAAACCGAAGATTTTTTCTATGCCGTTTGCAAGGGTCTATCCGCTGTATACCCAAAAGGCGGAGAGAAAGGGGCGGACAAAAGACGAGGTAGATCAGATCATATGTTGGCTCACCGGGTATGACGGTGAGTCGTTGCAGCGGCAAATTGACAATCAGACGACTTTGGAGGCATTTTTCAACCATGCCCCGCAGATCAACCCCAACGCCTCGCGGATCAAAGGGGTCATCTGCGGTTATCGGGTGGAGGAGATTGAAGATGAGACCATGCGAAACATTCGCTATCTAGATAAGTTGATCGACGAGCTGGCGAAGGGGAAGGCTTTGGAGAAGATATTGAGAGAGAGGTAAGAAACATATGGAGTTTGAAAAAGTAGTTGATAAGAGCTTCAATGGCGTAATTTCGATTATGCAAAATGGCAGGCACCTATATCAAGGGGCTTTCGGCTATGCGGATATGCCCAATCAAGTGCCGAATGAGATTGATACAAAGTTCGGAACGGCCTCCGCTGGAAAGGTGTTTGTGGCGACGGCCATATTGGGTTTAATTGAAAAACGGCTGATTGACTTTGACACCACTATAGGCGATATTCTGCAATTTGACTTGAAGAAAATTGACCCTAACATATCTGTACGACAGCTATTGAACCACACTTCGGGCATACCCGATTATTTTGATGAATCGGTAATGAGTGATTATGAAGATCTGTGGCGGGATTTTCCCAACTATAAAATCAGAAAATCATCTGATTTAATCCCGCTTTTTATTGATAAGCCAATGATGTACCCGAGAGGTGAGCGGTTTCAATATAATAATACGGGCTATGTCGTGTTAGGCTTAATTATTGAAGCCGTGACGGGGGAGCCTTTTGATACATATATCGGAAAAACCATTTTTGAGCCGTGTAACATGACAGATACGGGATATTTTGAGCTCGACAGGCTCCCTGCAAAATGTGCATATTCGTATATTTGTGATGAAGAAAAAGGCGGGTACCGCACAAACATTTTCAGCATTGATGCCAAAGGAAGCGGCGCAGGCGGTGCGTTTACCACCGCTCCCGATGTTGAAAAGTTTTGGACTGCGTTATTAGATGAAAAATTAGTTTGTTCAGAGCTGCTGCATCTTATGTTTTCCCCGCAAGTGGATGCGGGTTGTTATGGATACGGTGTATGGTTGTTGAACGGTAAAAACCCCTCATTCCAGGGCTGCGACCCCGGTGTGGACTTCTTTACCTGTTATGATTTGGATAAAAGAACCGCAATAACCATATTGAGCAACATGGACTATACTGTCAGAAAATTGTACAAAGATTTATATGCGATTATAAAATAGGGGGCCATTCTAACGGCGTGACCCCGCAATATACAAAAAACCGCCGCATCCGCTCTCCGATTCGGGAGAGGGTGCGGCGGTTTCTCATTTTAGCGGCTGTGTCTTAGAAAAACTGTTCCCCGGTGCCGTATTTTTCGTAGATATAGTCGATATCTTTGTCCCCCCGGCCGGAGAGGTTGACTAGGATCGTCCCCACATCGCCCGCTCTTGCACGGCGGAGGGCGTAGGCTAGGGCGTGGGCGCTCTCGATGGCGGGGATGATGCCCTCATAGCGGCAGAGGAGGAAGAACGCCTCCATGGATTCTTCGTCGGAGACCACGTCGTACTGCACTCTGCCGCACTCGTGGAGGTAAGCGTGTTCCGGGCCGACGGAGGGGTAATCCAATCCGCTGGCGATGGAATATACGGGCTGGGGCTCGCCTGTTTCGTCTTGGAGGAGCATACTCTCAAATCCGTGGAGGACGCCTTTTTTCCCGTAGGTCATAGAGGCGGCGTGTTCGCCGACGTTATTGCCCCGCCCGCCGGGTTCTACACCGACGATCTCGACGGGTTCCGGCAAAAACGCCTCGAATAATCCGATGGCGTTTGAGCCGCCGCCCACGGAGGCGCAGACCACGTCGGGGAGAGCGCCGGTCATGGAGACAAACTGCTCTTTCGCCTCAAATCCGATGACCGCCTGGAAGTCCCGGACGATCATGGGGAAGGGGTGAGGGCCCACCACGGAGCCGATGCAGTAGATGGAGGTCTCATACTCTTTCATATAGCCTTCAAAGGCGGCGTCTACGGCCTCTTTCAGGGTTTTCAATCCGTGGGTTGCGGGGATGACGTTGGCCCCCAGCATCTTCATGCGTACCACGTTGGGGTGTTGCTTTGCGATGTCCACCTCGCCCATGTAGATGTCGCACTCCAGGCCGAAATAGGCGGCGGCGGTGGCCAGGGCCACGCCGTGCTGACCGGCCCCCGTCTCTGCGATGAGCTTTTTCTTGCCCATGAACTTGGCCAGGAGCCCCTCGCCCATACAGTGGTTGATCTTATGGGCGCCGGTGTGGTTTAAATCTTCCCGCTTGAGATAGATCTGGCTGTTGCCGATCTGGCGGGAGAGGCGCTCACAGTTGTAGACCGGGGTGGGGCGGCCCTGGAACTCTCTGCGGATCCGCCGGAGCTCGCTGATAAAGTGGGCGCTGTGGCAGATTTTGTGATAGGAGTCGGTGATCTCCTCGAACACCGGCACGAGCTGGGGCGGCAGAAATGCACCGCCATACTGGCCGAAGTAGCCGTTTTTGTCGGGGAAATCCTTCATGTAGCGGTCGAAATCACGGTAGGTTTTCATTGTGTTACAGCCTCCTGAAAATAGATTGTGTGGAGTGTTACTGGCCTTGTGTCTTCCCCCGCCTTTGGCGGGGGAAATACAGAAAATGGCCCTGAAAGGTAACACTTCCAAATTGCAGGGTGCGGCTTCTGTGCAGAGGCTTTTTTTGCTGCAATGCAAAAATCCCCGACAAAGCCAGTTTGCTTTGTCAGGGACGAATATAGTCATATCCGCGGTGCCACCCTGATTCGCATCTTCATGCGCACTTGGCGGCGTGCCATCACACGCCCGGCAACTCACGTATGCCCACACGTCATGGAATACTCGGCGTATCGCCTTTGTTCCACGCCCTCAGCGGCCCATTTCAACGTGCGGCAGTTCCACCCGGCTCTCAACTGTCCCGGACTCTCTGTATGGTGCACACATGCTGACCTTCCGCTTCAACGGTTTGGGAGAGTGTAACATAGATTGGGGGTGGTGTCAAGAGTTTTTGTTGTGGGTTTTTACAGGAGCGAAATTTGCGTAAAAAAACAAGACCCTATTTGGCACCGCCAAACAAGGTCTTGCCATTGTTTAAATCTAAACTCCTACAACACCCCAACCGTCAAGAGCAGTGCTGCAAAGAACACGCCGATGCAGACGCATACGCTGCGGAAGCCCAGTTCAAAGCGCCCCACACGTTTGAGGAGATCACTGGTGTTGACGAAATATTTGAAGATGAAAAACCCGGCGATTAAGCTCGCAAAGAAGATCCCGGCCTTTTCCAGATAGCCTAGCGCATCAATGTATACGGTGGCGTTGAACAGGAACCGGATGGACTGGAGACCGAAGATACCAGTCACAAAGCAGAGCGCCCCCAGGATAAAGGTGGAAACCTGTTGTTCAATAGGAATCTTGACGTCCGCTTTTGGCTCGGTATCGGACTTTCCGAAGAGCATAGTGGAATATTTGATGAAAGTAATGATAGTCCCCAGGCTCAGGAAGGTTAGAATCCAGTTCATTTGTGTGGTGGTATCGGATACCATGAAATATTTCGAGATACTGCCGTTGAAAAACGGCGCACCGATCATGCCTAAGATTGCAATGAGGGTCGCAATGCCCATGAGGGGATAGCGGCGCAACACGCCACGGATTTGATTGATATTCCGTGTCCCGTAGGCTTTTGCAATTGCGCCTGCGCCGAGGAAGAGCCCGCCTTTGAACAGGGCGTGGTTGACAATATGGTACATGCCGCCGATTTGGGAGTAGTAGGAGCCCAGGCTCAAAGCGGTGAAAATCAGGCCGATTTGGGAGACGGTGGAGTAGGCGAGGATCAGCTTAATATCCGATTGGGACATGGCCATGGTAAATCCGACCACCGCTGTGATGATCCCAATGACGAGGAAGAACTCGTGAGAGGCCACGGCGGAAAACATCTCCTGCATACGCAGGAAGAGATAGATTGTACACTTGATATGCAGCCCGGACAAAATCGCCGAGACGGCGGAGGGGGCCGCAGGGGAGCCGTGGGCCTTGGGCAGCCAGCTAAACAGGGGGAGGAGGGCGCATTTAAATGCGATGGAGGTCATCATCAGGGCATAGGGCAGCAGTTGGGATGCGCTGTCCACATTGGCCAGGGCCAGTCTCGCCACTTCCATGTCCATGGTCCCGGTCATCCGGTAGAGGTATCCCAGGCCGAACAGATAGAACTTGATGACGAGGACGTTTAACATCAGATAGAACATGCCGTCGTACATGGAGCGCTTGTCCCGGTTGAACATAATCAGAATCGCAACCACAATGGTGACGACCTCAATGAGCACAAAGGCGTTAAAAAGGTCTCTTGTGAGGAAGATGCCGACCAGGGCGCCCTGCCAGAGGAACATGAGGAACCAAAACAGACGGCTATCTTTTTCGTGAAAGCTGTAGATCGCCGCAATCAAGAAAAAAATCGCCGTAATCAGGACAAAAACAGCCGATACGCTGTCCGCTCGGAGGACGATGCCCAAAACGCTCTCATAGCCGCCGATGGTTGTGAGGATTTCTCCCCGCTGGCTCAGTGTAAACAAGTAAAAGGCGGCACCTGCGAAGCCAGCTTGGAATAGGATCGCAATCGCCCTGCCGGCCTTTACATGGGAGAGCATAAATAGAAGCACGGCGATTAGGATGGGGACAATGATAAAGTAGGTAAGCATAGTTTACGACTCCAAGCTTTTCTGTTTAATAGTAGTATTGTACAAGTCCAACTGTAAGCAACAGTGCTGCGAAAAACACGCCGATACAGACACATGCGCTGCGGAAACCCATTTCAAAGCTCCGCAGGCGCTTGAGCAACTTGCTGGTTTTGATATAGTATTTGTAAATGAAAAATCCCGCAATCGCACTGGCAAAGAAAATGCCGGATTTCTCCAGGTACCCCAGCCGATCAACGGTGACAGAGGTGTTGAAGAGAAACTGGACGGATTGGACGCCGAAAACGCCTGTGAGGAAACACATGAATCCCAGCGCAAAGGCGGCCATCTGCTGTTCAAGCGGAACTTTTACGTCCGCCGCCGGCTCTGCGTCGGATTTTCCAAAGAGCATGGAGCCGTATTTGATAAACGAGATAATCGTCCCCAGACTCATAAAGATTAAAATCACGTTCATCTGTATGCTGGCGTCCGTCGCCATGAAATATTTTGAGATGCTGCCGTTGAACAGCGGGGCGCCGGTGATGCCCAAGATTGCCAGAAGGGTTGCGGTGCCGAGCAGGGGATACCGGCGCAACAAGCCACGGATTTGGTAGACATCCCGTGTCCCGTAGGCCTTTATAATAGAGCCTGCGGCAAGGAAGAGGCCGCCTTTAAACAGGGCGTGGTTGACAATGTGATACATGCCGCCGATATGGGAGTAATAGGAACCCATGCTGAGACCTGCGAAAATCAGGCCCACCTGTGAAATGGTGTGGTAGGCGAGGATCAGCTTGATGTCCGATTGGGCCATGGCCAGGATAAATCCGACAATTCCCGTGATAATCCCGATGACAAGGAAGAACTCGTAAGCGGATATGAGGGTGGAGAACATTTCCTGCATCCGCAAAAAGAGATAGATCGTACATTTGATGTGCAGCCCGGACAAAATCGCCGAGACGGCGGAGGGGGCCGCAGGGGAGCCGTGGGCCTTGGGCAGCCAACTGAACATGGGGAGGAGGGCGCACTTTAAGGCGATAGCGGTCATCATCAGTGCATAGGGCAGTACCAGTTCAGACCGTTCCATGCCGACCAGGGCGTCCGTTGCGGTTACAATGTCCATGGTTCCGGTCATCCGGTAAAGGTATCCCAGGCCCAGGAGATAGAATTTGATGACGAGCACATTGAGCATCAAATAGAACATGCCGTCGTAGATGGATCGATTTTCCCGGTTGAACATGATCAAAATCGCAACGACGACAGTGACGACTTCGATGAGGACAAATGCGTTAAAGAGATCCCGAGTGAGGAAGATGCCCACCGAGGCGCCCTGCCAGATAAAGATGAGAAACCAAAACAGACGGCCGTCTTTCTCCCGGAAACTATAGATTGCCGCAATCAAAAAGAAAATGGCCGTGAGGAGCACAAAGGCCGCCGCCATGGTGTCCTCTCGCAGGTAGATCCCCAAAATGCTGTCATATCCGCCGATATTGGTGAGAATTTCCTCCTGGCGAGTCAAGGTGAACACGTAATAGACGGCACCGACAAAGCCGGTTTGGAATATGATCGCAATGGCCCGCCCTTTTTTTCCGCAGGCGAGCATGTATAGAAATACAGCGATTATGATAGGGATCAGGATGAAGTAGGTAAGCATACTCTATGACTCCAATCTACTGCTCCGAACTCTTTTTCCGAAGAATATCCCAGTTTGCGGACTTGTGTTTTCGCACAAGTGTAATCAGCATGGTAATATTGACCGCCGTGACGGCGAGACCGATGACGATGGTGGTGATCATAAGCGCCTGGGGCAGCGGATCAGCCACTTGCCCTGGGACGAGATCTGTCCCGATGGGGGCCACAATGCCGATGTTATAGCCGATGCTCAAAAAGAACATGATGACAGCCATTTCCATGACCCAGAGGAACACAATGGATTTGATCACGTTTGTCGTGGCGATCAGCCCGTAAAAACCGAGAAAAAATACGAGGATGCAAATCAGTTCTATTAAATCGGTATTTATTACACCAGTATTCATTGGTTACCTCCTCTCAATGGCGACAAAGCGATAAAACAGTACGATACACGCACAGGCGACTTTCAGGCCGATTAGAATATTCATCAAAATGAGATACGACTCCTGATAGAGGCGTAAATACTCCAGCGGGACAAAGGTGCCTGCGCCTAGGAAGACGCCGAATACTGCGATGGCGACGGCGGTCATAAAGAGAACTTCTTCTAAGCGGATAATTTTTTTCACGGGCATGTCATATATGTTGTAGATCATGTATCTGCAGATGAAGAAAGCCGCTACGGCGACGCCGCCCTGGAATCCGCCGCCGGGTGAAATGTGGCCGTTCATAACGAGATACACGCCGAATAAAAGCAGGATCGGCGCAATGATGCGTATAGTGAAAACGGCCAGGCCGTCCCGTTCGATATCGCTGTGTTCTCCGTCCGGTACGGTCATCTCTTTAAACGCAGACATATGAGAGACGGCGACAATGGCAATGACAAGAACTAAGGCCTCGAACAAGGTGTCATAGACACGATAGGCCAGATAGATAGAGGTCACCGCATTTACCCCGCCCACGTCTTGGGCAAACCTGGTGATATAGAGGTCTTTTAAGTATGTGCTGACCTCGGGACCGGGGCGAAAGAATATAAACAGGGCGAACAGAGGCACGATAAGGAGCAAGGGCAGCACATATTTTTTGGCGGCTGCGGCCTTGGAGACCTCTTTCTTTTCCGGCTCCCCTTCGTCGTCGGCTTTTAAGCGGAAATGCTTTTCAAAGCAGATGATAAAGAAGATCGTGGAAAAGGTACTGATTGCGGCCTCCGCCATGGCCACGTCGGGGGAGCCCAGCAGAAAAAAGCTGAGCGCCGTGACGAGAGAGAAGATGGCGAAGTAAATAATGATTCTGATTCCTCTACGCTCCGGAATGATAATGGCTGCGAGGAATATCCAGAGAACAAGTATTGCGTATATCATACAACTATCCTCATTTTTATTCGCCGCTCATATAGGCAGAGCGGGAGAGAATGTGGGCGACTAACGGGTTGAGTATGAGCAAAATAACAATAATCAAGACGATCTTTGCAGAGAAGAAGCTGAACCCGTGACGGACGACAAGGCCGAGCAAGAGCATGAGCATCCCCACCGTATCAATTTTAGACGATATGAGAATCCGGGGATAAAAGCGCTTAAACTTTAACAGACCGAAAGTACCCAGGAGCATGAGAAGTGCACCGGCGGCGACCAGGATACTCCCTGCGATTTCTAATATACCCGCCATATGCTTTTCCCCTCCTTTTTATCATCTTGCTTTTGTTTCTGTTCCTTTTTCGAGAAAAAGAGTGCGATAAAAATCGTCCCGATAAATCCGGACAGGGTGTAGATGATGGCCGCATCCAATAAGAAGGCGGACTCATAAATGGATGCAAACAAAATGATAATGAGCGTAACTTTGACGGCGATCAAATTAATTGCCAGCAGCCTGTCCCAGATAGAGGGACCTTTTACAACGACAAACAAATACAAGACGGAAAGTGCAACCATGCACCACATTGTACCCCATAATACAGCCATACAATAATTCCTTGTATAATAGTATTTAGGTTTCAGGGATAACCCATAACCCTTGAAACAACCGTCATTATCATGGATAATAGATGGTATGGGACAGAGTGGCGTCGGATCATTCCTTGAGCATACGG
>Ga0123355_10005073_pt1 | contig 19181 bp, 16 predicted proteins | sample TergutEmb28metaG_3_FD_89872 | JGI IMG/M metagenome (GOLD analysis project Ga0123355, IMG submission 89872) | Embiratermes neotenicus P1 segment gut microbial communities from Petit-Saut dam, French Guiana - Emb289 P1 | ecosystem: Host-associated > Arthropoda: Insects > Digestive system > Gut ... | reverse complement strand
TTACACTAAGGGGACGTCGCAAGCTAATTAAGCTGCGAGTGCGTAATTATTTTCGCCAATTACAAAGGCTTGTTCCCCTGTTTAACGAGGCGAGGAGACCTCGGCTTGCTTCCTTGCAGTAGTGCTATTCTGTCGAAACCAGTCACCCCCGCAAAGAAGTGTATCGACTTTCAAGATTCAAAAGTTGGATAGTCAGTTTAACATAAGGAATGCTTTGTTTTTGATTGTGACACGCACACACCTTTTCAAAACAATTGGAATAGGGCGTAGGTTTTGTGTAGAAAGTGTGTTCAGTAGTTTACTCTCATAGTGCCCCTGTACTAATTCCCTGTATAATCATACGTATATTTACTCTGTTGTAAATTCTAAGCCGAAGGGGAAGGGGCTTGTTGTGCGACGTTCTAATTCGTTTTTGCATGTCAAAAAATTTAATCTGAAAAAATTACTAATTTGTTTTTGTGTTGCTTTGCTATTTGCATTAGCTGCACCTGCGATTGCGATGGCAGATCCGATTGTTTCTGCTGGTAATACTCATACACTTGCTGTCGATTCTGATGGAAACCTCTTTACCTGGGGTTCAGGAGAAACCACTCCTGCACACGTAGAGGGCAATTCTTGGGCAGCAATTAGCGCTGGACCATTCCACTCGATTGCTATTAACGCATGCGGTGAAATCTTTACCTGGGGTCAAAATGATTTTGGACAACTAGGGGATGGCACTAACGTTGATAGGGCAACAATGGCTCGCGTAGGCACTGCCAGCAATTGGGTTGATGTTAGTGCTGGCAGATTCCACTCGCTTGCACTTAACGCTGACGGAGAAATCTGGGCTTGGGGCAACAATAACAATGGTCGCCTTGGCATAGGAAACACAGCGCATCAATCAGCACCTGTTCTTGTTTCTACTACCGGAGTCAGTGGTAGCGAATGGGTGACAATCTCTGCTGGCAATACTCACAACCTAGCGATTCGTGACAATGGAGAACTATACGTGTGGGGTGGAAACGCAAATGGCCGCTTAGGCTTGGGTGACACGAACCAACGCACTGCTCCTGTTCAGCTGCCTACTGCAGGAATCAGCGGTACCGCATGGACAAGCATTTCTGCTGGCGATGCGCATTCTGTGGCAGTTCGCGATAACGGAGCTCTTTATGTTTGGGGTAGTGGCGGAAATGGGAGACTGGGTCTAGGCGATACTGGTCAGCGCACAACTCCTGAGCAGCTGTTTGACGCAGACATTACAGTAGCTTCTGCTGGTGAAGCTCATACGCTAGCGATTCGCAGCGATGGCAGCATGTGGGCTTGGGGTAACAACAGCAACGGAAGACTTGGATTGGGCGACTCTGCTCAAAGACTCGTTCCCTTTGAGGTCGTTACCACAAATGTTAGCGGCAGCGAATGGGTAACTGTCTCTGCTGGTGCTACTCACAATATTGCAATTCGCGATAACGGAGCCCTTTACGTTTGGGGTGCTAATGGAAGTAGCCAGTTGGGTCTAGGTGACACTGCTATAAGAAACACACCTAACTTGCTTGTTCTCCCTGAAATTGTTGTTGCACCTGCAGGACCGATTATCTCTGCCGGAACTAATCACGCACTTGCTATTAGCACTAACGGACACCTCTTTGGTTGGGGTCTTGGCAACCTTATTGGTGGACCAGACAATGCTTCTGTAAATGTTCCAACGCTTATAAACAATACAAATACATGGGTATCAGTCAGCGCTGGACCATTCCACTCACTTGCTGTTACTGCTTGCGGCGAAATTTACGCTTGGGGCAGAAATGACTTTGGGCAATTGGGAGACGGTACCAATACGTACAGAGGCGACTTAACACGCATAGATACTGCTGGCAATTGGGTTGAAGTGAGTGCAGGCAGATTCCACTCACTTGCGCTTACTGCTTGCGGTGAAATTTATGCTTGGGGTCATAATGCACAAGGTCAATTGGGAGACGGTAGCGACGAAAACGCTAATACTCCCCAACGTGTTGGCACTGCCAACAATTGGACAGCCATTAGTGCAGGAAGCGGACATCTGAACGCAGGGGGTCACTCCTTTGCGCTTAATGCATGCGGCGAACTCTATGCTTGGGGTCGCAATGATCACGGACAACTTGGTCTGGGCGACACTGACGACAGAAATGTTCCTACCCGCGTTAATTCTGCTAACAACTGGGCTTATGTCAGCGCAGGTTTCCGTCACACACTTGCAATATGTGCAGATGGCGGACTCTATACGTGGGGTAACAACCTAAACGGTCAGCTCGGTAATGGCACGACTACAGGTAGCGATGTGCCAGTACGCATAGGAACTGATAATAATTGGACAGCAGTTAGCGGAGGAGGACTCCATTCGCTTGCAGTCAATAGTGATGGAGAGCTCTTCTCTTGGGGAAGAAACCTTGTAGGGCAATTGGGCGACGGTACTACCGTTGATAGAAATGTTCCAACCAGGGTAGGTTCATCTAGCAATTGGGTTGCTGTCAGTGCTGGTGAACACAAGTCGTTTGCTATTAATGCGCTTGATCACAGTTACGCATGGGGCGATAACTGGTTTGGAAATCTTGGTGATGGATATGGTGGTCCATTTACCGGCAGAAGCAATCCAGTGCGCATTTGTGGTAATGGTACTTTCTTGACATCTTCGTCGAGCCCGTCATCACCATCGTCACCGAGCTCGCCATCAAGCCCGTCATCACCGAGCTCACCAAGTTCACCATCATCACCATCGTCACCGAGCTCGCCATCAAGCCCGTCATCGCCGAGCTCACCAAGTTCACCATCTTCACCAAGCTCGCCAAGTTCACCGTCAACAGGTGGGGGAACACCTTAAACTTTCAAAACTAAGTGGTGAAAACTGCTCAAAAGCAGATAAGTGTTAAAAAAGAAAGTTGGGTCCGGCAAAACTGCCGAACCCAACTTTTTCTTTGGAGTAGTAAAGAGTACTACGCCATCGATACTTGTAAAGTATTATCTGTACAAGAATAGACGAGATGATCCGCTAATCGGAGTACCATCCCATACAGGATTAACTGCATCGCCCCTGTCGGGGTTAGAGCTGCTGTGTGTTCCTGCTCTGTTCCATGCATGGCGCAAAGCATCTGCACCAATCGAATCCAAAGCATCTCTTGAACCTGAATCAAGAGCTACGTGGCATTTCAAACATGAACCATCTGTAAGTCCAGTCCCTGGAGTATTCAACACTTGAGGGTTGCCAAAAGGATTGTTAGGATCATCAGTGAATCCGTCGTGGCCTGGAATGCCGTAACGACCAGCAGTTATGTTTGTTAGAACCATCCAGCTTTGGTCAGCAAATGAAATGTTTTCACTTGTTGGACCACGGAAGGCTGCTCCACCACCAGCTGCAACTAGATTTGCACCAACTTGATTTGCATCTGTAATCGGTACGTCTTCATGATTTGCGCGGGCAATGTTTCCTCCGTACATCCATAGGTTACCAGCAGCAGAGGTAACTTCTCTTTGAGTACCGTCTGCATCCCATTCGTATACCAAAATGTTTAGGTTACCATGTGGCCATGCAGTCGAGTTAGTGGCAACACCAACCATGTCGTGACATTGATCGCAACCATAGGCGCGACGAGAATCGTCACGTGAGCCAGCCTCTGTTGAAGCGGTAGGGAATCCTGCAGGGTTACCTGCATGGCAAGGACCACAAGATACGTTTTCACCGCCAGCTACGCGTAGCGAAGGCATTACGTGTCCAGTAACTTCTGTTCTTCCTTGAGGAATTCCAAATCCAGTATCAGGGTCACGTACTTGGTCACGGCGCTCAAAGCCCATACCCCAGTTCAGGTTGAACATGGCAGTATTTACGTGACAACCAGCTTCACCACAGGTGTAAGCAGTTGCAAGTGAGCGTGCTGCACTATATTGGATAACCCCAACTCCTGGAGGAGTTGAACCAACAGGACCTAGTGCGCGATCGCCGTCATACCACCAGGTAGATGCTGCACTTGGATTATTGCTGATGCTTGTCAACGGTGAGTCCAATGGTACGTCTAGTACTCCTCCGCGCAAGACACGGTTTTCACCAATCTCACGAGTGATTTGTTCGTCACGTGATTCTGGGTCTCCGCCTAGCCATTGACCATCTGCAGGCCAGTCAGCACCTGGAGCGTTTCTGTTACGCGTGTTGCCCAACATGAATACGTTCATAACATTGAAGCTAGAAGATGACAGGCCGTGAATACCGGCATTGTGACACATGGTGCAGCCGCGTCTAGGAGCAGCATGTGGACCGCCGCCATTTGGACCCCATTCAACGAGCAGTCGTGATGCCTGACCACCAGTATTTACGTGGCAAGAGTTACAACTTGATGCACCTGCTGTTAAGAAATACTGATTTCTGGCGTTGGCGAGACTTGTGGCATCTCCTGTGCTGCCAGCACCTGTACCTGGTGCAGCATCTTCATTAATGCCAGAAGCACGGTGAGCGCTGTGACATACAACACATTTTGTGGTTGTTGTTACGTAGCCACCATGAGCAGTATTCTGCAGGCTGGCACCTGGGTCATCAGGACCGAAGTCACCATCTGCACCGAAGTTTCTTGCCATTTCTCTTTGAGCCTCAGGAAAGGTGAGGAACCCCTGCAGCTTTCCATCGTCTAGCTCTGCTTGATTACGAATAGGAGTAAATCCTCTATAGGTAGCTTGCGCAACTGCGCTAAACGCGAAGACAAGGGCAGCTGCCAAGACAAAGGCGGTAATAATTCGTTTCATAAATAATCCTCCTTTGGATGTATTAATGTATGTTAATTTATTCTCTTTCATAGATTCACCTCCTTTCTCGAGAAGAATTTTGACTAAACTATGTTTTTTGTTCTGTGGCGATTTTTTCTTTCTCTAAGCTACTTTCAGAGTCAAGAATGTGTGCTCTGCGCCACTTAAATTCGACAAGAGCAGCTTCACCGACCAATTGGACAGTGTTTTCTCCGCTGCTTAGAGTGAAGTCTTTAATTGCGTCGTTGTCGCTTGACAGGGGAAAGCGCATGGCGTTTGCGATTAGTTCGACATCTCCTGTTGTGGTGATGGTGGGGCTGACCTGCTTGTGCAAATTGTGCAGAGTCAAAACAGTACCAGGCTTTTTCGAAGCAACTGCATGTACTACTGTTTCATTTGCTTCATAGGTATAAGGGTCGATATTCGCCAATATGACAAAGGTGTTTTCCTGTGATTTTAGAATGGGGGATACTTCAACTCTTCCAATCCAGTAAGTGTCTTTTCTGTCAGAAGTCGTCAATTTGACTGTCTTGCCATCAATAGCTTCGGCAAGCTTAGAGCGCATCCAAGGCAAATCACTGCCAATTGTTGAACAGTGAAATATAAGTTGCTCTCCAATAAGGGTAGGGTTGTTCCCGTCTAAATCCTCTAGACTCCCGATATCGCCCGCGTCAACACGAGCCTCGTTTAGTGCCGTTAAAGATATTTCATTATTTAGTACTAGAATTTCTGAGTAAGCTGCATCGTTAACTATTAAATGCCTCACAATTAAATACCTAACCTTCCACAAATCGTAACCGTAAATTTATGTACAAGTGCAGTCATCAAGGCTGCACGTGTTGCTGTACGTGTTGCTGAATGAATCGCAGCGCGATACAACTCAAGCCGGCGGTGATTTGGCGGTTGATTTGGCGGTTTTTTATATGGTGGTGATTAAATGGCGGCCACAGAATGCGGCGGAATAAAACTCTACCTTTATTGTACCAAATTTCATTACAAATTCCTTCCTTTGAGACAACTTTTCCCACCAAGCAGCTGTTCCCTTCAAGCAGGTACAGGGTTTTGGGTTAGAATTAGAACCATGAGAACAGTAACGATAAAACGCAAAAAGAGTTTCTTAGGAAAATGGATGAGCTACTACATAGTGCTCGACATCCCTCAAGGCGAATTAGAAGAATATACCGGAGTCAAAAAGTATGCGCTGGGCTTTTCAGATGGCCTGCTCAAAGGCTCTCGTCAAATCTTTGCGATAAAGAACGAAAAAATCATAAAGGTTAAAGTACCTACTGACGAAATTTTGATGTATGCGGTGTACTTTGATTCTGCAGGTATTCGCTTTGGCAAAGAGTTCACGCTTGAAGCGGGGGAGTCTGACCTTTCCCTGACTCTGCAAACAAAAATGGGCATCTCTGCCAATAAACTTGTCATAAGCAAAGACTAGCTCAAACAGATACAGAACAACTTACACGGAGCAGTACAATTTCTTCATCAGAAACCAAAGATAGTTTTGCGCAGCGCATTGAGCAATTGCGCGAATTTCAGGAAGCTCATATCAATACAAGGCCGAGGATTATCGCAGCCTCAATAGTAGCTGCTATCCTGCTTATTGCTGCCATTGTCTGGCTTGTTATATTTTTAACCTATGACCCTTTCGACGAGGCCACGCTTAGTCCTTGCGGTAGGACGGTAACAATTGGCGAAGTAAATATTTCCACGCCCAATGTCCTTATTCTTGGCTATACAGAAGTTCCCAGCATGGATTTTTCTCTCGGTACGCGCTCGTCGACGATAACGCTTACTTATGATGAACCGCTCTCGATTCGCGCTATCGAGAGCTATGCCAACTACTTGGCACGCTTTGAAAATTTTTGGCTGATTGGCAAACAAGAGGGCGAAGAAACATTAAGAGTACTACTGCTCAACATTATTGACGGACAAGGATTGCTTTCGGTACAAATTGACAAAGATTGCACAGAAGTAGCCATTACCTATATGCTGCGCAGCTTTGGGCCTCTCAACATCCCCTTTGAGCGCGCAGCAGCAGTCGATGATTTCTTAGGCGATTTCGGACTAAGTGCAGAAGAAGTGCTCTTGGACTACGAAGGGCTGGGAGCCGAATCCATCACGGCCTATGTAGAGACAGCAGGTATTCTCTTATATGACATGACCTATGAGGACGCACGCGAGTTCAACCGTGCGCTCTGGAGCTTCGTCTGGAGCCTTGTCATTCTAACCTTTTCTGCGTTTACGCCCTTTACCATACTTGCCATTATCAGCATTGTCATTCGCGTAAGGCGCGGCAAGCAAAGGGTTAAAGAGGCGATTCCTGAACTGCGCGAACGCTACGCAGAAGCTCGTGAACAAATCAAAGAGTGGCGAGAAAACAATGAGAGTGATATGCCATAGTCATGCAAAAGGAAGCCAGCTTATGGTTTGCGCTCTTGGCAAAACCACTGACTTCCTTCCTGCTTACCCTGAACAGGGGGACGATGAACTTAGGCGCGTTGGCTGCTTAAAATTCCTTGCTTGCAGCATTCATCAGAGATGAGCGCATGGTGATTTTCTTGATAGGTAGTCTGTCCTTGAGTAGTTCGTAAAAGAGCTCGCAAAGGTTTTCACAAGATGAAACTTTCTTTGTACCCACAACGCGGCACTCTGGGTATGACCAGGCTAGTTCGTGGTCAATCTTTTGCAGCGGAATGCAGTTTTCTGCGCCGTTGCGGATTCCTGCCTCTTCATAGCCATCCAGAACTTTTTCGAGCAGAGGGTCTCCTTCTTCAAAGACTGAGGCGTGATGGAAGTGGTCAATTACTTCCCATGCGATTTTGTGCCCGTCCTTACATGAGTGCGCAAATCCTGTTACCGGGTCAACGGTGTCCTCTAGCTCGAGAGTAAGAAGGCCAGAGTGTCCGTGTAAGTACTGAGCTTCTCCTGAGTAGTTCATAAACCTATGAGCATACTGAAAGTCGATGTTTACAATTGATCGGTATGTGTTGTCCATTTCTTTCCCTTTCGGTCCTTGTTTGTAAAGTGATAATGATTATCATTATTGTTATACTAAAGCAACAAACGCACGCTGTCAAACACTAATTTGAAAAAGATTGCGAGCGCAAAATAAGACTGAGTATTCAAATCTTGCACATATAAATTCACGAAATTCAAGCCTGTTTTTCACGCGCGCTAGATGTTACCTTTGATTTGATGGCAAAAATGCAAGATAAAAAAGGGGAAGTTTAGTGAGCACAAAACCTATTATCGAGGTAAAGAATTTTACGAAAAAATATGGCAACTTTACCGCAGTAAACGATATCAGCTTTGACGTTGCAGAGGGCAGTGTATTTGCTTTTTTGGGGCCAAATGGTGCAGGCAAATCAACGACTATTAATACTCTGTGCACTATCTTTGAGGGCTATGATGGCCAACTACGCATCGATGGTAAAGATGTCGCCACACAGAAGAGCGATGTGCGCAGCAGTATCGGTGTAGTATTTCAGGATTGTACGCTTGACCAAAAGATGACCATTGAAGAAAACCTGCGCATGCACTGCGTATTCTACGCTGTTCCGCGCGCAGAAGTTGAAGAGCGAATCGAGTTCGTACTTACGCTGGTTGACTTGCTGGACTGGCGCAAGCGTACCGTATCAGCACTGTCGGGAGGCATGAAACGCCGCGTTGAAATCGCACGCGGATTGATTCACTATCCTAAAGTATTGTTCCTTGATGAGCCTACTGCAGGGCTAGACCCTCAGACGCGAGCACACGTGTGGGAATACATCCTGCGCCTGCAAAAAGAAAAGAACATCACCGTGTTTCTGACCACGCACTATATGGACGAAGCCGAATTCTGTGATTCAGTAGCCATCATCGACCATGGCAAAATTGTAGCCCATGACACACCTTTTGAACTAAAGAAGCAGTATACGCAAGACCGCGCATACATCACATCAAGCAATCCAGCCTTGCTTGAGGCTCTACTTGATGAGCAGGACCTGCCTTATCAGGCTAAGGAAAAATTCCACCGTATTGATGTTGACGACAATACAAAACTGCTGCATGTCCTCACGCAGTGCAAAGACGATATCACCGACATTGAAATTCGCAAGGGAACTCTTAATGATGTGTTCCTCGAGATAACGGGACGCGAAATTAGGGAAGGGGGCGATTCATAATGGCAGTCATCTTCGCCCTCTGGAAGCGCAACCTTAAAGCATTCTGGCGCAACAGGCCGGCACTCATTATCAATGTACTCTTTCCGCTCTTTTTCATTTTCGTATTCGGTGAAATATTTAGAAATGATTACATAGATAACGCTGTGCCTTTCATGCTCGCAGGAATCGCAATCGCGACGGTTTTCGACTCAGCATTGCGCATTTCAAGCAATACGATTGATGACATTACCTCTGGCTTTATGAAAGAGGTTCTCGTATCACCAGTTTCGCGCCTAACTATAGCACTGGGACAGTTTGCCTCTTCTGCAACAGTTGCAACAATCCAAGGCATTGTTATCCTGTGTGTTGGCTTTGCTCTTGGGCTCACGATATCTTCACCCTGGACGCTTGTGCTTGCAGTACTTGCCATGATATCCATAGGTTTCGTGTTTGCAGGCTTTGGACTTTTCATTGCAACACGAGCAAAAAACATCCAAACTTTTCAAGCAGTTAGCATGGCAATTACCATGCCGATGACCTTCTTGTCAGGAGCCTTTATCCCGCTGTCTCTGCTCAATGACGTTCTTCGAACGATTGCCTATTTCAACCCCATGACTTATGGTGTAGCTCTCTTTCGCAGCATAGTTCTGGAACGCATTGGTGACCCGACCTACCAGCTAGTCATGAACGAGCTGGCTTTCGAGATTGGCAATTTCACCATAGAGCCTGTCCACTCAGCCATAATCCTCGTAGTGTTTGGCGTGATTTTCCTGACGCTGTCGACGATATCATTTGTGCGCCTGGACTTCTCAAAGATAAATCGCAATAAGAACGATGCGCTTGAACTAGAATAGGCTAGAGTAGCGACTTTGGCAGCCAACCAACCGGAGGAGTAAAAGCACCATTAATGGAGCTCTTACTCCGCCACTTAGCTTTCAACAATTAGTACGCGACACAGAACAACACACAAAAATACCCCGCCCTAAACGGACGGGGTATTTGACTTTTGTTATCAGCAGGGCTTAGTAGACGCGTTCTACTTTGCCAGCCTTCATGCATTTTGTGCATACCTTAGCTTTTTTGACTTTGCCGTCAATACGAGCAGTAACGCTTTGCACGTTAGGCAGAAACTTACGGCTGGTCACACGGTTTGAGTGACTGACGTTGCGTCCAAAGCTAGGCTTTTTGCCACATACGGCGCATATTTTTGACATGGTATTACTCCTTGATGTTTCTGTTTGCTTATTATTGCTGTCAAAGCGACTAATCTAGTCGAATGTCGAACAGAGTATGTTAACACAGTTTGCCCATGGCGTTCAAGAGATATGTGCACTCTTTGGAATTTGCTTGCGTGAAAGTCCCTTGCTTGTTTAGGTATACTATTCTATATGAAATTCATGAAATCACTCGCCATCATGTTAGTCTGCGTCGTTGTTGTAGCAGCGATTACTTTTGTTGCGATGTATCGTCTGGGCAATTGGGACATTTTTGACCAGTACGAAGAGCCGGTTATCGAAGAAGTCTTCGAGGTTGAAGACGACTCTGTATATCCCTTCATTATTCCCATGGAGGGGCAGTCGGTTGAGCCGGCACCTTTCAACTTCCGTTTTTTGGGTCAAGACTTTAACATTTTGGCAGAGGTTGACCACCGCATTTACCATGGCGCAGTAACTGCACCTAGAGGATTCATGTTGCAAAACGACGCCACAGACGAACAGCGCTTCGAGGCCATTGCTGCTTATTACAGCAAGATGACCTTTGACCCCGAAATGGACGACGCTATCGAAAGCGTCCTTGTGCAAATGCGCGAGATACGTGACCAACTTAGCCTTGACAGCGACCAATATGTTGAGCTGATGACACGCTTTGTGCAAACCATTCCTTATGATGCAAATCGTGGCTTTGTTGACTATGAAACAAAGGCTCTGGGTGACCCGCGCATGCCCGTTCAGGTATTGGTGGACGGCCTTGCCGACTGCGATGAAAAAGTAATGCTGCTTGCAGCGATGTTGACACGCGAAGGCTTTGCGACAGCTGCACTTCTTTTTGAGGCAGAGCAGCACATGGCGCTGGGGATTCGTTCTGAAGGGGACGGATTTGCAGGAACGGGCTACGAATTTATCGAAACGACCAGCCTTGCTTACGTGTCTGAAGTGCCCACAATTTTCATTGGCGGGATTGAGCTAGAATCCGATCCGGTTGTGTTGGTGCTAGACCCCAGCGAGGCTGGTATCGAGCGACCAGATGGCTACTATTCGCTCGCAGCGGCGGAGCAAGTCCAGCGTATCTTAGCAATATTAGGGGGAGCAGAGGCTGCTTCAGAAGAAAAGCGTGACTATATTGAATCTACGCCCATGGAAGAAGAAGACTTTAGGCGCGAAAGTGCTTTATTCGAGGCAACTATTACTGCTATGAACACCCTGCGTGCGACCGTCGATAACCTGGGTCAAGACACTGGCGAATTCAAAGACCGAACTGACGCAATACAGTGGGTAGACGAACACGCCTGGTGGGAATAGTTAAGGCTTTTACCTGCGCAAATACACGTCTTCGCTGACGTTTCTTAATTGTTACCTACCAAATCACATAAATCACACACAGAGGACACATTCTGTGCTATTATTTATACAGGAGAAGAAATGATACTAACTTTGTACTGAATCTATTTTGTGCGGAATCAACATCAAAAAGCGGAGGTGAACCATGGCTACCAATTTCGTAGTGCCAAAAAGACTATTGGCTGCGGCACTAGCAATGGTTTTCCTTATCTCCATTCCCGCCAATTACGGCCTTGCACAACCAGTAACTCCACAAGAAGAAGCACAAGCAATTATGCTTGCAAAAGAAGGAAGCCACTCATTGTCATCTCGCGGATACGGCATGACACAAATTGCTCTTGGACAAGAACACGCACTGGCAATTGATGCAGAGGGCAATCTTTGGTCTTGGGGATGGAATAGTCACGGTCAGCTAGGGCTTGGACTTGCCAACAGTGCAACTCGCCATACCCCCACTAGGGTGACAGGCGGCGCAAGCTCTTGGAGTTCCATTGCCGCAGGAATTAATCAATCATTTGCTATAGATACCGACGGAAACCTCTGGGCCTGGGGAAACGGAGCAAACGGCCAATTGGGCCTTGGAAACACTTCACGCCAAACTACTCCTCAAAAAATCGATACGGGGTCTAGAAGGTGGGCTACTATTTCTGCGGGACGAAGCCATGCCGTCGCTGCTAGCACAGATGGGTCTCTTTGGGCTTGGGGCAGCAACGCTGACCTTCAACTGGGTCTGGGAACTAATCGCGCAGATGTATTATCTCCTGTGGAGATATCTGGGTCAGAACACAGGTGGCGTAGCGTTGCTGCGGGGGACAATTTCTCACTCGCAATTAGGTCTGATGGCAGCCTCTGGTCTTGGGGATATAACGGTCAGGGACAGCTGGGGCTGGGACACACCACAGACCAGCAGTGGATTCGCCGTGTTGGCAGTGATAGCAATTGGACTAGCGTTTCTGCTGGGTGGCGCCACGTGCTGGCGATAAAGACTGATGGAAGCCTTTGGGCCTGGGGTTGGAACGAGAACGGCAGGCTAGGGGATAGCACCACTACGCAACAAAATTCTCCCGTCAAGATAGGCAGCAACACATGGCAGACAATCTCGGCAGGTGGCGGACACAGCTTAGCCGTTGACACAAAAGGAGACCTCTATACCTGGGGTCGAAATAGCGTTGGCCAGCTGGGCTTAGCAACTAATACTCAACGCACTGCTCCCACAAGGGTAGTTAGAGGTGCTAGCAAATGGCACTCAGTTGCCGCAGGATGGCACGAAACTGGTGATTGGCAATTTAGTCTTGCAACTGACAGAGATGGAAATCTTTGGTCTTGGGGTCGTGATAACGCAGGTACTTTGGGTAAAGGCATTCACACTAAGCCTGATAGCCGCGGCACCGGCACTGACAATTGGGCACCTTGGAAAATAGCAGCGTCTCTTGTTCCTACTGCAGTAGGCGGAAACACCAGTGGCGATTGGACACCTGCCAATAATGCAACGGTGCCAAATAACGCTGCGACAAACATCACCAGCGCAAACACGCAAAATATCGTTGTCAACTTTAATAGGCCAATGCGACCTGACATCGTCGGCTCAATTACGGTTAACCAGCGAGCAATCGTAGATGTCGCTGCGGGTACGTGGTCAGACAGTGCGCTAGGTGCAAATACGGTCTTTACCGCGCCCTTGGTTTTGACTACTCCTGGCGCTGTGCATACAGCGACAGTATCAGGCTTTGTTGACGCTCAATTTGGCGCACCTGGCACAGGTGAAATGTATCCACATAGCTGGACATTTACTACAGCAAGCGGAGGAGTAACCGCTCCAGAAACGCCACATGCGCTCATAAAGACTGTGCAAGCATTAGAGGGAGCAACCCTGCCTGTGCTCAAGTTTGACTTTGTCTTTGCACCTGTTCAGATACAGCTTCGAGACGATTCAGCTCTTGTCTCTCGGCCAGTTGCAGATGTGCCAAAGATAATCTCAACAATATCTGTCGGGGCTACTGATGCGGTTACAGAAGACGGCATAATTACTGCTGAAAGCACACTTGATATAGCTGCATTGTTAGAAAAGCAAAATTATCCAGGTCCTGGTGTGTACGTTTGGGAACTTAGCGAAGTAGAAGGAAGCTCTAACATTGAGCCGCCCTTTAGCATAGATTATGACTCAACTCAGTTTCAAGTAAGAGCATTTGTTGATGCAGAAGGCAGCTTAAGCTATGCAGAGGCATATGAACTCGTACCTGAAGGTGAAGAGCTTGTACTGGGTGGCGAAATAGAAGAAGACTTAGGTTTTGTAAGCGTTTATAAAAAGAATGTGCCTCTAGAGGTTGTTAAGTCAATATCTGCAGAGAGCGAATTTGCGAATTTACATACTCTGTTTGATTTCGCCCTTGAAATGGAGGCCCATCCCTTAACTCCTTTGCCTGAGATAATCACAGCTACCATAGTAGATAGCCTTGGTAGCCCCATAGCTGAAGACAGGGGAGAAGTAAACATCGTGGACGGTCGTGCGAACTTCCAGCTTGGACACGGCGAAAGGCTTGTAATCGAGCCTCTTCCTGTTGGCACTACTTTTACAGTAACTGAAGCTGCGCACACAGAGTACGCCTCTTCAGTGTCTGTAATCGCCGAAGGAAATGTAATACTTACCAAGTCAGGAACTCACAACACAGACTTGTCTACAGACAACTGCATTCTTATTGACGCTGATGAAAATATTGTTGCCTTTGTGAGCTCTCACCAGTTTGCTCCTCCAGAGACAGGTCTTAATATCAGCAACTCCTCCTATGTTGTTATAGGGGTACTGGCAGTGGCACTCATCCCTGCATTGTTAGCAAGTAAGAGACTCCAAAGCCATCTAAAGTCATCTAATGGGTCGCTAATGTAGATTGTAAGCGTGTTTTGCTTGCGTGTGGTGAGGTTTTTCAGTAATATAGTTCGGTTCACTTTCACACTGCCCCGTGAAGATGACACAGTATCTCAATTAGGAGGATTTCGTGAAAACTTATTACGCCAAGCCTGGCGAAGTGCAACGCGACTGGGTAATAGTAGACGCTACCGACATGGTGTTGGGTCGTCTCGCTACGCGTGTTGCTGAAATACTGAAGGGTAAAACTAAGCCTCAGTACACACCACACGTAGACGTTGGTGACTTCGTTATTGTTATCAACGCAGAAAAGATTCGCCTTACTGGTAACAAGGCTGCTGCAAAGAATTACTATTCACACAGTGGTTATCCAGGTGGCCTTAAAGAAGTGTCTTTCGAGCGCATGCTTGAAAAGCACCCAGAACGCATTATTGAAAAAGCCGTAAAGGGCATGCTTCCAAAGAATTCTTTGGGTCGCTCTATGGGCAAAAAATTGAAAGTATATGCTGGTCCTGAGCATCCACACGAGGCTCAGAATCCCCAACTGATTGAATTGAAGGGATAGTTATGGCTGAAGAAAAGAAAACTGCTGCAGCTAAAAAAGCTGCTGAAGAAAAACCAGCCGCAAAGAAGGCTCCAGCAAAAAAGGCTGCTACCACCAAAACAGCAGCGGCAAAGAAGCCAGCTGCCAAAAAGACTGCGGCAAAGAAAGATGAAGCAGAAAAGAAGCCTGCTGCAAAGAAAGCTCCTGCTAAAAAAGCTGCTACAACTAAAACGGCTGCCGCAAAGAAGCCAGCTGCTAAAAAGGCTGCACCAAAGAAAGCTGCTGAGGAAAAGCCAGCCGCCAAGAAAGCCCCAGCTAAGAAAGCTGCACCAAAGAAGGCTGCTGAAGAAAAACCAGCCGCTAAGAAGGCTCCAGCTAAGAAGGCTGCTCCTAAAGCAGCGGCAGCAAAGAAGCCTGCAGCTACAAAAGCTACAGCTAAGAAAGCTGCAAAGCCAAAGATTGACCTGCCAAAGCCTAGCGTAACTTACAGCGGTACAGGCCGCCGTAAAAACGCTGTTGCGCGCGTTCGTATTTTCCCAGGAACGGGAAAAATCTATGCAAACGGCAAAGAGGGCATGGACTACTTTGGTCGCCAAGCACTCATCAACTACATCAATGCACCGTTTAAAGCTGTTGATGTGAACGGTCAGTTTGACGTGATTGCTCTGCTACATGGTGGCGGAATCAGCGGTCAAGCAGGTGCTTTACGCCTAGGAATTGCTCGTGCATTGCTCGAAGCCAGCGAAGACCACCGTGCAGAACTGAAAAAAGCAGGACTGCTACGTCGTGACCCACGTATGGTAGAGCGTAAGAAGTACGGACTAAAGAAAGCGCGTAAGCGTCCACAGTTCAGCAAGCGTTAATTTTTGCTTATATGTATTTTCAGAGAGTCCGTATCTGCGGACTCTCTTTGCATTATTGACTATCTTTATAGTCAGTGCGTGATTGGGGAGAAGACATGTCAAAGAAACTTTTTGGAACAGACGGCATTCGGGGTATCGCTAACACAGAGCTAACACCAGAGCTAGCTTTCAAGCTAGGTCGTGCCGTTGTCGGGGTCTTACCAGAAAGCGCATTTGCACGTGCAGCCAAAGCAGAGAGCACAGCAGAAGGCACGGCACAGAGGCGTCCGCGCATACTTATTGGGCGCGATACACGCAGAAGTGGCAAGATGCTTGAAGGTGCACTTTCTGCAGGCATCACGAGCGCAGGTGCAGATGTTATCCTTGCAGGCATTGTTCCTACACCAGCAGTATCGCTGTTATTACAAGACGGGCGCTTTGACGCAGGCATTGTTATCTCTGCAAGCCATAATCCACCTGAATACAACGGGTTGAAGGTTTTCTTAGCAGAAGCTGGTATCGTAAAAAAGCTCAGCGATACACAAGAAGCTCAAGTCGAAGAGCTGTTGCACACGTCAGATGTGCCTCTGCCGCAATTCTGCACTGAAGACAGTGATGACTGTCAGTGCAGACCCAGCAGGCCAACTGGTGCAGCATTGGGTCGCGTTGAAACCTTACCAACAGCTGCAGAAGAATATGTGCAGGGTTTGGTCGAACTCTTCCCGATTGATGCCCTCAAGGGCATGAAGGTTGCTCTCGACTGCGGACATGGGGCGTCGTGTGCCACAAGTCCTGCAGCCTTTGCTGCGCTAGGCGCTACCGTCACCGTTATTAACGACGACTACAACGGCGACGATATTAATGTTGGGTGTGGCTCTACGAATTTGAAAATAATAGCGGAGTGCGTCCAATCAGGAAACTTCGACCTAGGTATTGCACATGACGGCGATGCTGACCGCATGCTTGCCGTAGATGAAACAGGTGCAGAGGTCGACGGCGACTATATTATGGCAATCTGTGCCAAGTATCTAAAAGATACTGGGCAGATGGACAGGCTCCCCGTAGTGGGAACGGTTATGGCAAACCTTGGCTTTATTCGCGCACTTGAAAGTTTGGATATTCCGGTAGAAACAACTGCAGTGGGTGACCGTTACGTGCTAAAGCGCATGTATGAAACAGGTGCGATTTTAGGTGGCGAACAATCAGGGCACATTATTTTCTTGCAGCATAACAGCACGGGGGACGGGCTACTTTCAGCGCTTATGCTAGCATCTATTGTGGCGAGCAGCGGCAAAAAGCTGTCTGAGCTAACGCAGGTGATGACCAGTTATCCTCAGGTGCTGATAAATGTGTATGTTGCTAATAAAGACGCGCAGGCGTGCGACGCACTTCAAGCACACATTGCGCAGGTAGAAGATACTTTGGGTGATACAGGGCGCGTATTGGTGCGCGCTTCTGGAACAGAGCCAATGGTACGTGTTATGGTTGAAGCGGCTAATGCAGAACTTGCGCAAAGTGCTGCAGAAGATCTTGCGGCAACAGTCAAAAAAGAACTAGGTTAGGAAACTAAGGAGATTTGTTCATGACAGTAATCCGTTTAAGCGACTATTACATGCCAACCCTGAAAGAAACACCAGGGGACGCTGAAATAATCAGCCACCAGCTGCTACTTCGCGCAGGATTTATGCGCAAGACTGCTTCAGGTATCTACTCGCTACTTCCGCTGGGGTGGCGCGTTGTCCAAAAAATCGAACAAATCGTGCGCGAAGAGATGGACGCACTGGGCGCACATGAGATGCGTCTGCCGATTATCCAACCTGAAGAGATGTGGCGTGAATCAGGCCGCTGGGACGCATATGGTCCAGAGTTGATGCGCCTGAAGGACCGTCACGAACGCGGTTGGTGCTTAGGTCCTACTCATGAAGAAATCATTTCAGCTTTGATTGCAACTGACATCAAGTCATACAAGCAGCTGCCGTTTGCACTGTATCAAATGAACACAAAATTCCGTGATGAAATTCGCCCGCGCTTTGGTCTTTTGCGCGGACGTGAGTTCTTGATGAAGGATTGCTATTCCTTCCACGCTGACGAAGAAGACTTGGGTCGCTATTACGAGCTGCAGGCGCAAGCCTACGGACGTATTTGCGACCGTATGGGCATTGACTGGCGCCGCGTTGAAGCGGATAGCGGGCAAATCGGCGGTAAGGTGACCGCAGAATTCCACGCGATTGCAGACGCAGGCGAAAGTGACATTGTTTACTGCAGCTGTGACTTTGCAGCTGACATTGATACCCTACCAGAAGGCGAAGCTCGCAAAGTATGTCCGCGCTGTTCAGAGCCGCTACAGCGTGCGCGCGGTATTGAAATCGGTCAAGTATTTCAGGTGGGCCCGCAGTACTCGGAAACGATGGGTGTAAGTTTTGCCGACGTAGACGGAAATGAGCATCCACCGCTGATGGGTTGCTATGGCTGGGGCATTACGCGCAGTCTTGCTGCTGCCATCGAGCAAAACAACGATGAATACGGCATGAAGTGGCCAACAGCCATCGCTCCTTATCAAGTTTGCCTGATTGGCATTGGCAAAGACGACGAAGTCGCAGATGCGCTGCAATCTTTCGCGCAGCAGCTCAGCGATGCAGGCGCAGAGGTCGTTATGGACGACCGCAACGAGCGCCCCGGTACGAAGTTTGCAGACGCTGACCTTATTGGCTGGCCGTATCAGCTGGTCGTAGGCTCAAGAGGTCTTGCAAATGGTGTTGTCGAAGTTAAAGAGCGTATGACGGGGGAGAAACTCGAAATTCCCATCACTGAAGCAGTCGCGCTGCTGCAAGGGAGGCTTGCACTATAACGCGCTTTAGTGACATTGATACTGATGTAAATGCTGCCGCTGCCGTTACCGTTCGTGCTGCGGCAGCAATCATTGTGTATGGTGGCAAGGTGCTTGCCGCTAGGCGCTTTACGGGTAAGCGCTACGACGGCTGGTGGGAGTTTCCTGGAGGCAAGATAGAGCCAGGCGAGACCGCTGAACAATGTTGTGTGCGCGAGATTCAAGAAGAGCTTAGTCTAGACGTAGAAATCGACCGCCACTTTTACACGGTCGATTTTATTTATCCCAATTTTCACCTGCACATGGAATGCTACCTGTGTACGCCCGTATCTTCGGTTGATGACATTGCTTTGTCCGAACATGATGAATATCGCTGGCTTGACTTAGATAATTTGTACGAAGTCAAATGGCTACCAGCCGCTTTTGACGTGCTGAAAAAACTCGAGCTAGAACCCTTTTGGGAAATTTAGCAAGGTTTTTTTGAAATTTTAGCAAATTGATATATATATAGTACAATATGAATCATAATTTGCACATAAAAGTATGTGGTTTTTAGTGAGGGAGAATTACAATGGAACAAAGAAAGATAATCAGGCGTAAAAAAAGAACACACAAAAGGACAAAAAGGCTTATAGCTAGCTTTTTGGTACTTGCCA
>Ga0123355_10005072_pt1 | contig 19182 bp, 9 predicted proteins | sample TergutEmb28metaG_3_FD_89872 | JGI IMG/M metagenome (GOLD analysis project Ga0123355, IMG submission 89872) | Embiratermes neotenicus P1 segment gut microbial communities from Petit-Saut dam, French Guiana - Emb289 P1 | ecosystem: Host-associated > Arthropoda: Insects > Digestive system > Gut ... | reverse complement strand
TACGTACAGCTCTTAACATTACAGAAACCACATATTCCTGCCAGTTTCAATATGTATTTGGTAATCAATAAGTGAGTAACAGCTGTCAAAGTTTCAAACTTCTCTGGCCATTATCTCCGTAATCGTTCAACTCTGGATATAGGTGTTTTGGGTTATATCGGTATAGTTTAACATAAGAAACACTCTCCCGAAGTCTGGCACTTTCCTCCTGGGACACCCTGTATATATATATATATATATATATATATATATATGTTCTCTTTTTTATATCTTTATAAAAGAAAGTCATTTCTTTCAATAATAATAAGTACACTTTTCTTTCCTGAGATATTTTAAAACTCCTACTTATTGTGTAATAGTTGACTTACAGATTTTAGTTCAACTCCTTGACGAATCTGATCTAATAATTCACCACGAGAATCACCAACACCTGCCGGTCGTTTACTATCAACCTCCACATGCTGCACAAATAAAACCAGACACATTCACACACAGCTTCTATTTATAAGAGCTTCAAAAACTCTTTACAATAAGCCATTTCCAACCCTGAACAGGTTGGCATGTTTAACATGGGGTGAAAAGATTTAAACAATCTACACAGTTCAAACCAGAATGTTTATTTATTTATTTATCTGTGTAGCTTAATAAGGAACATGGCATGTTGAAAAGTGGGATGAATAATTAATTGGGAAGCATATGGAAGGGATATAGGAACCAGTCCCAGCCTTATCAGGGAGGGATTATCCTGCAAATAATCATTAAGGAGCTGAGTTAAACCACAGAAAACTCAACCAGAATAGTCAATGACTCAACAAAGATGCAAACTGGTGTTTTCTTACTGTAGTTCAGTAAAATGCATTATTTCAAACTGTCTACTCCATCACATTTCAAAGGCTACTCAACCAACATGAAGTTGATGTCACTTAAGAGAGTGATGGAATAGGAAGTGTTGAGATAAGAGTACTCTCTACTCTTGCAGGTAGGGTTCAGCTCAGTCCATAGTCTGGTTAACTGTATCAGTATTAAAAAATCAAAATCTTACTTATAAATACTACTTACAATGGTATGTCATGAGTGTTCATTAAGCATGTTTTTATTTTGCTTGCCACTTTCAGGAAAGCAGCAAGAATTTGTCCACTCTGAGCACAGTACAATTAAAAATTTTCTGCTTGTTTTCTATACAAAAAGAACATTTAAAATTTCACTATCTAGGCAGATCTGGTCTACCAACAGCAGGAAACAGGGTTACATTTAAAACAGGAAATAAATTCTCATGGGTAACATGAGAAGATCGTATGTTGCTGCATATTTGGAATATACGAAATACTGAAGTACATACAGGCTGGTCATATGGCAGCATATCAGCAGTAAGAGATTAAGGCCAAGCAGTTGGCACAACAAATGTCAAGTGCCTAAAAGTCTGATGTCTCAAAGTGGAAGTGACGTAAATATAAGGCTGCCCTAATAATTCCCTGTAATTGTCAATGTGTGGCTATTCTCTGCCTTCTACTCATTACAATTATTTCTACAAAATATCTATCAACCAAAGACACCAGTATGTATGCCTTAACTGGATGATAAATATAGATTAAATTTCATTAACTGTTTGGGATGTGTAGGTGAAGACTGAACCATGAGATGGATTGCTGCAAAAATTTTACCCCATTTGCTAAAGACAACCACAAAGAAAATCAACTTCCCGTTTGCAAAGATCTGCAAAATAACATCAAAGGGAGCAGAAATTCCTTTCTAAGGCCATAATAGGACATAAAAGCCAGGTTAGTTACAGGGACAAATATTGAGTATATCATGAATATTCAGTGTGAATCACAAGCGGTGTTGCATAGCATCACGAAACGAGAGTTAGAGATGCTTCCAGAAGTGGGAGAGGCACTGGTGCCAATCCAATACATAAACTCTGAAGAGGACAATCATCATCATCATCATCTCCTCCTCCTTCTTATTCTTCTTCCTCATCTTCGATGGCACTATAGTCCAATGTGGGCTTCGCCTCCTTATTGTACTTCTCCCAGAGAGCTCTGTTTTTGGCCTCTCTTTCCAATTTGTTATTTTGCATTTACTAATATCTGTTTTTACACAATCCCATCATCTGTTGTTTGGTCATCCTCTTAGTCAACTTCCATAAGGATTATTGTTAAACACTAGACTTAATTTTCTTTCATTTTCCATTCTGTTAACATGGACAATCCAATTCAACTGACTTATTCTGACATATGAAAGTATATCTGAATCTCCAAACAGCTGTACCAATTCTTTATTATATTGCTTTCTTCAATTTTCATTAATTCCTCCAAACATTCTTCTTAAAACTTTTCTTTCAAAAGCAGCCAGTCATTTAGCAATATCTTTATTCAGCGTCCAAGATTCCGTTCTGTATGGTGTCACTGGTCTTATTAATGTCTAACAGATTTTAATTTTTTTTGCTCTGAGTACTGATTGGCTCTTTAGTATTTGCATGCATAATTCTTTTTTCAAACTCTGGTCTTAATTCACTTTTATTTGTTAGGAATGACCAAGCTAGGTACAGTATTTCACTATTTTAAAACCATATGTACGAAGTTTTACTTATTCATTGTAGGGCTTTTGTGATACTATCATAAATGTTGTTTTTTTTTATTTTTTTTTATTTCTAATCCTATATTGTTTGTTCAACAAGTGACATAAATACTTCAAGATCTTGTAATCTTCTTCCCATAATATCATCAGCAGCATTCACCATAATATGACTAAATTTGTCAAATATGGTTCCCCAAGTTACTAATTACAGTTTCCAACAATATATTAAACAGCACAGCAGCAATTGCATATCCTTGTCTCAGACCTTTGTTAACTTTAAATTCAGAGGATAAATGTTTACCAATTTTAACTTCAGCATATGTTTCATTATTTAAAATTCTGCACAATTTAACTATTTTTTTTTAGGGGAAGCTATTTTATGCATTTCACACCATACTAACTTTCTCCATAGTGTCATACGCTTCTTGAAAATCAATAAATAGATAATGTGTACCTACATTTTGTTCCCAACATTTTTTCAATATTTGCCTCATAGTAAAGATTTGATCAACAGTTGACCTTCCCCTTTGAAAGCCTCCTTGGTATTCTCCATTATTTCTTCAGAATAAAGTACTAATTTTACATATAAAATATTTGCCAGAATTTTATATGTTGTACATAACAGTGGGTCAGCTCCATAATTATCGCACATCATCACATCCCCTTTCTTATGAATCAGACATATTATGCCACATTTACACTCATGTGGTATGAACTCTTCCTCCTTCTTTAATCTACTTGGCTGGGATTTGATCATGTCCAGTTGCTTTTCCATTTCTCAATTTACTTACTGCCATCTCTATGACTACATCATTTGGTGGTTCAACATATGGCTCTGCAGTCTGTACACACATTATCCACTCTTCTCCACTATCACTGTCTGTTCCACCTTACAGTTTGAAATGCTTCTCATAATATTCAGACCACCTTTGCAAACTTTCTCTTTTTGCTTACCATGTTACCTTTCTTGTCTCTAATCGGTAATGACTATGGTGTGAATCCTTTTCTTATACTATTCTCTTCATGACAAAATTTCTTTACTTCATTGTTATTATAAGCCATTTCCTAAAGTGTTGATTTAAAAGATACTCTTTTTTTTTTTGTCTAAATATTTCATGTGCTTCTCTTCTCTTATCTTTACATTCTTCTTCATCTTGTTTAGCATTTCTATTAATCATTTTGTTGTAAAATCTCTTTTTATCTTCTAACAATATTTGGCATTCTTCATCAAACCAACTATTTCTTTGTGGTCTTTCTTCTTTTCCTATTATTTTTCCTGCTTCTTCATTTATTCCTTTTTTGGCTTTGTTCCACATTTCATGTATATCTTCCACTTCTTCCAAATGAGTATTTTGTATATCTGTTACCTCCCTGATAAATTCTTCTTTTACTTCTTTCTTATTTAATTTACCAATATCCCATTTCTCTATTTCATTTTTCTTAAGTCTTCTCACTTATCTTCATTGCCAACCTAATTTTTGCCCCCACTAAAAAATGGTCTGATTCTATTTCAGCACCTCACATACTTCTCACATCACAAACATTCCTGCTGTGTCTAATATCAACCAATATGTGATCTATCTGGTTACGTATTTTGTTGTCACGTGATCTACAGGTGTCCTTGTGAATGTGCTTATGTTGATACCCTGAACAGGACAATACCAACCTGTAACTAAGGTGAGCCTTAAACTGTTATACTGTCCCAGTCCAGAATATCTTGGCTTGCACCTTGTATATGCTGACAGGACACTTTACTTGATAACACTTAAGCAATGAATGTGAGATACAGCTAAGAATAATTAACTACAAATTATCACGAAACATTACACAACTTATAGTTTTGAAGATGACTCACATGTTTCAAGTCATGAAGCGTTCCTTACCTTCAGCGTCTTGCCAGAGCGAATAGACTCTAGAAGAGCCGACCTAGGATCACCGGCTCCCAATGCTGACTGTCCATTTGAATCCACTGTTGGTAAGGACATCGGAGGAGGTGGGGGTGGAGGAGCACATACCGCAGGTACAGCAGGTGGAGGAGGTGGGGGTGTTGGTATGCCTGAAACTGTACAGCTGATAGTAAGAAATGAATCACTGTTACTAACTTAATCCTATAGCTACTGAAAGGTGTGTCTGTACGGCAATACACATTTCTTATTAAATTACATTCACACCAGTTTATTAAATTGTTACGAGTTCTAAATGTAACATTTTAATAGCTTTTGTAAAGCAACAATCTTCAAGATGTTACAAACAGTACCGAAAACCAGTAATACAATGACAGATTTAATTTACTAATTGTATCAGCAGTAAACTTACATTCATGGCCACATTAAAAGGAAGATTAATTATAGGGAAAGCATTCACTACTGGATTTTTTGTCTTCTCTTTCCTGACCAAAAGTGTTAAGACTAAAACATATGAATCTAGAATTTTAACTGCTGTTTAGTAAGGGTATCAAACTCAGTCTCTTACCACACAGGTAAATAGACAGATTAGTTTCGCAATGAACGCTGAGAATAGTGGGACCAAAGATACAGAAAGTAAAACAGTGACAAGATGATGCTCCCATGTCTGAAGGAATTACTATCAATGCTGTTTCCAAACAAGGGCAATTTCCTATGTTCCATATCACAAAAGCATACTGGGATCTACAAATGTAAAGCTCCAGTGCTTCACAAACAAAAAATCAGGACAAATATTTACTTAAGAAATTACAAACATTTAATGAAGCATAACTACTAAATACTGTGACACTGCATTTATTCATGTATAAACAGTAACAGGATGAAGAACAGTGATGAACAGTTTTACACTTACTAAAATATGTTACCTGCTGTAGAAAAATGTGTCAGAATCACCAAAGGTCAGATTTAAAATGCAGTTTCGATTGTGAAAATTAATCACTTAATATATAATTTGTATAAAATAATATTCTAGTAAAGTGACTGTCAATTTCAATACCGAATTATAAAATAACATGTTTTAAGGTCAACCCGTCAAGAAAATTTGCCTGCTTAGTAAGCTCAATTTGTTTTTCATGATTTCAGGATTCTGCTGTGGTGTAAATGCGATCTGCATTCTTCTGGTATTTTATGCAGTGTAGATAGGTAGTTTGTTACTGATGTTTCAGGATAACATATTGGCCCCATCTTCAAGGACCAGGCAGTCCAAGAAGACAGCTCAACCCTTGAAGATGAAACCGATACCAATCTATGCTGCGTAATATCCCAGAAGAGCATGGATCCCAATTATTACACATCTTTTGTGGTGGATGAATCAAATACGAATACAGAGAACTGGTGGAATAATAATGATGAGAAAGAATCTATGTAGTCAGAGAAAAAGTAGTTTTGGTGCCATTTTGTTCACCATCAATTCTGCACAGACTAACATGGGTAAAACCTGGACCTCCTTGGTGACAGCAATGAACTGCCCGAGCCATGTCACAGCCCTTTTTTGTGTACCTTCTCTAAAAATGTGTTAAGGGTTTTACTTGATGTAGGAATTGGGTAAGTGGCAGGAAAAAGAGAAAGAATGACAGACTTATGCAAACAGTTAGCAGTAGCACCTGACTGCATATGCCCTACTGCTAGCCAGACTCTCAAGGGCAGTGTGTGTTTTGGCCTCCATGTTTCACAGTACAGCAGAACTCCACTAATCTAGATTAATTAGGACAGCAAGCCATCCAGATATGCAGAAAATCTGGATAATTGGATTTTTCTTTCAAAACAGGCTACATGGGCAGTTTAAAGTTTGGCTGTTACTATTCATGATATGTACCTGCATCTAAACCTTTCATCCACGCCTGATTTGATGTTCTATAAGCCATAACACTGCACTGTATTTGATTTGATAACCGGTAATTTCAAGGCCTGTTAGTTTTGTTGAATTCTCAACAAATTTAGCCAAAGGGCCAAGCTGATCTGGAGAACAGGCAATCCAGATAATCAGAATCCAAATAAGTGGAGTTCTACTATAATAGTAAATTCAGTGCCATCCACACTTTTTGAGACACCAAATGCATTAATACCATGAACGGTTCATACCATTACAGTACTTATACAATAACATACTCTGCAAAATTTTTAAATGGACTTCACTGATTTTACGCAAGTCACTTTTTGCTTCCACATACTTCCAGGACTAACTGGAACAGGTTGCAATTACATTTCACTGTACCCACTGAACAGTACAACCAACATTACCATCTGAGCTTACAGGTCTTCTGGTATGTGATGTTGTATCACTGGGTGCAGAGTTCCTGACAATGTGAAGAAATGTAGTGCCTTCACCTTCAAGGATTAAGCAGACCAAGAAGAAATATTTTTATCACAGTTAAGACAGATTGGAAGATAAGGTTTACAATGAGGCTAACAAAAATTAAAGTCATGCTGTATCAACTCGTAAATAGTTCCTGACATTCTGAAGGAGCACAGTGCCTCTGAAAAGACAGGAAGTATTTACCATTCAACAAGGTGAAACACCCTACAAGACTTACAGGTTTAAAACCTGTTTTACATGAGTACATTTTGGGTGCATGGTTTCATTTAATGTAAACCTTAATACCAACCTGTACATGGTGTAAAAAACAAAAAAACCAACCTTGTGATGTTGCCATGTCTTGTCGCTGAACAGGAGTTCTCGTAGGTGGAGGTGGCGGTGGTGGCCCAGTGACCACTGGTGGTTGTGATGGTGGTGGTGGTGGTGTTGGTGGTGGTGGTGGTGGTGGTGGTGGTGGTGGAGGATGAGCATTTGTCCGATGTGGTGGTGGTGGAGGCGCAGATCTAGCCTGATACTGAAAATTATTGACAGGGGCAGACCGTGCAGGCACTGGAGGTGGCCCTACTGGAGGCTGTGGAGCCTGACGGTGAACAACTTCATCCTTCACAGCTTCCATTCCACCATGACTATTGATGAATTCATAGATGAACTCCCGTGTTTCACGATCCCGAAGCTCCTTATCTGAAACTCCAGCCTACAAAACTGTAATTTTCTATTACCCAGACAATTGTCTTAATGGTCACAAACACGGTACATGATTTTCAGGACACAGAAAAAATTATAATGTAATGTAGTACATACTATCCAGGCATGACAAAATTACAGCACCACCTATGTACAGAACATCCAAGAAAGAAATCAGGGATTTTAATACTGTCAACTTATTTAGGATGCACAATGCAATGTGCATTATACTATGAGAAAAAGTTCAGTGGCACTAAGTACATGCTTCTGCAAAGGCTATGGAACATGCCCAATGACCTGGGACGAGTACATATAACATTACACATGACACTAGATGGATTTGGAGTCAAAGGACATCATTCCTTATGCAAGTTACAAGCAGAGGGACACAAGCTCCTGTCAGGGTGTTACCTATAAACAATGAAAATAATTCCCAACACATTTTACAAACTAAATACTTCATTACATTCCCAGATGTATACCTTAACAAAGAACAGTTTCAGCTGTGGATCCTCAACATTATCCACAGCGAAGCCCTTGTTGGGATCCCAGCCAACATGTTGTACATGACGAAAGTCTTTTGGCTGACCAATATCTGCTTTCGTAAGCCGGCGCTTAGAATCCTTATTCTTCTGCTTGCCACCTGAAACCACATAAAAACTGTATTCCATATTTTGAAAAGTACCTAGGGTTTCATGTAAGAACTTATCAAAAAGTACTTCTCTATCACATCAACGATTTCATATGCCAAACTGTCACCAAATTTAGGCAATTTCCCTTGTGACTAAAATAAAGGTTGCATGTATATTTTTGGTAAGGAACAAACAAAATGAAATGTACTCATAAACTTTACTAAATTAAGATACAATGATATTTGTTAGGTTATAATTCAGGGAAGGCAGGCAACAATTATCCAGTTACAAAGAAACCATAACATCAATGTTCTATTTTCTTCATCTTAATACACGTCAATATATATTCCTTACAGCACTCCAAATCATACTTCATACTAAAATAGAATCTAAGCCTTGGGAACAATAGGTTGAAGTTTCTTCTAGGGCTCAGACCAAGAATTCACTCATCTCATTAATTAAACATCTGTCTTGTGAGACAATTTAGTTCAAAATGTTATAGTTATGTCATTCCAGTGTAAAAGCTCATGAAAGTGACATATTAAATCCAGTTCATTAGGATAAGAAGACTAAGTACACTAACATAAAACTGTCTTGTCTGTAATTAAAAACTAGTAATAGTAATCTGCAAATTGTTTTATGTGAGATGTCTGGTTCTCATGGCCATGATTATGAAAATTACTGTCTTCTGGAATAGGACACCATGTAGTGTGGTGAACAAGTACCAACATTTCAGGGAAACCTGTTGATCCATAACACTGACAGTATAATGAACTCCAATGAGCACATTCCTTGAAAAGCTAACAGTTTCTCAGCTAATCAAGACATTCCCCACACCCTACAGAACCTGAACATTCATTACTACATTCACAGAAGCCCACCAATCACCCCTGTCCTGAGCCAGATCAATCCAGACCAAACCCTCCCAACTAGTTTCTTTAAGAAAAACACTGATGGTATTCTTCCGATTATGTGATGTTCTTCCAAACCATATGATTATGGACTAGGTGCACAGCTAAGGGCTGGAGAGGTCCAGTGCTTCCAGGATAAAGGAGCCACTCAATAATAACTTTCTTTCCAACCCACTGCAGAACAAAATTTACCTGATATAGTGCGATGTTGCTGCCTTGGAGACTGTACCAATGAACCATTAGCTAGGTAACTGGAAGTGCCCAAATGACTTCCAGTTACATTTCCTCCAGGTCCTACTGGGTGTGATGAGACAGAGTTGTGAGATGGTTGCATGGATAACTTTGATCGTCGCTCTAGATATAAAACAACAGAAGAGAAACACAACAAAATAAATGTTTCAGAATAATTTCTGCCGTGAAGCAGCGCTAGATACTTACTTATGCATGACTACAAAGTATCATACTTGGGAAGAGCGTGGAGTGAAAAACTAAAACCAATCACATCAGTCTGGATAAATGGCTCAAACGCACAACACATAAAGGTGGATTATTTTAAAACACCAGGACACCTTTGATGCATGAATCATGACTGTACTATACAAAGGTTGAACAAAAAATAATGCAAATGACAGGCTGAATCACTATCCTACCACATCCTCAACACAGTCCACACTTGGTACCTTGCAACTTTCGTCTCTTTCCAACAAAGGAACACCTTCATGGACATCATTATACTTCAAATGAAGATGTTTGAAGCACTGTCAAAAACTGGCTGTGAAAACAAAGTGTGGAGTTCTTGCAAGATGGCTTTATGAGACTTATTTATCATTGGCACATATGTACAGTTGTTTGGTGATGTGGAAATATAAATAAAGAGAATTAAAGGGCATAGAGACTTATTTATCATTGGCACATATGTACAGTTGTTTGGTGATGTGGAAATATAAATAAAGAGAATTAAAGGGCATATTCTAAGAATTATTTTCATGTTTAATTTATTAAAATATTCCTATTCAGTCACAAGTAGTTGAAATGGAGGCATCACTTTTCATTCAACCTACATATACGAGGGCTGTTTGCAAAACCCCCAAACTTTTTCAATAAAACAAATAAGCAGTGAGGAATGTGCAGGAGTATTGTCATGAAGGATCATGCATCTTTTCTGCCTCCACAAATTTGGCTGTTGGCTCTTCTCATGGCCTCTTGCAGATGTTACATCTCTTCAAGATTGTACTGAAGACTGGGTTTTGATTTGACATCATAGCTGTAAACCCATGTCTCGTCACCTGTAATGATGTTTTTTAAAATGTTCTTATCATTGTTTGCACAGTCAAAAAGTTCTTGACTGAGTTTAAGACACTTCTGTTTTTGCTCATCAATCAGCAGACATGGCACAAACTTAGCTGCAACTTGTTGCAAACCCAGATTATCCACCAAAATCTCATGGCGTGAGATTTCTGAAATGCCAACTTCGACTACCTCCCGCACTGTCAAATGTCAATTTGAACAGATGACTTCACGAACTTTTCAAACATGCTGGTCATCTTCTGAAGGGAAGGTCCTGCCGAGCGTGGGTCATCTTCAATAAAATTCTTCAAACCGTTTGTACCACTCGTAAGTTTAAGCTCAGCTCATGGATTCATTACAAAATGTTTGATTTGAAATTTGAAACATCTCTGAAAATGTTCTCCCTAATTTAAAACAAAATTTCACATGCAGACATTTTTAAACAATAGAAAAATTTCTGTACACACCAAACACTTGTTTATTCTAGCAGACACAGCATGACGATTAAACAGGATATAATGATGTGACTGGTGTCACGTGACTCACAAAGGTCACTGCTAGGATGCATAACTTGCTGGAAAATGCTGCATGGTCATGTTGGCACGCTATTTCAAAAGTTCAGGAAGTTTCTGGACAGCCTCCTTATTTTAACCCAGATCTATTATTAACTTGGCTATAGTCAAAGTATGAGGTTTAGGCACCATGTAGAATCTTTTATGGGTGTCCATAACAAGTTCACACCTGAATGCAAACACTTACTGTGTCTTAATTACTTCACATATACCTTGTCCACATGCACATGTGTGGATGCGTATGTGTCACTCCCAAAGATTTCATTTCATAGTCAAACAGTCTGGCAACAACTTATAAGAAAAAAAAAAAAACAAATTTGTATACCTTCTGATGTTAAGATAAATGACTCACTGACTCACATGAAACACAAGTCTTCCACTGACCTACATATCATTACTATGTCTTTATAGTGTCCATGTCAAAAATAAATCCGTGATGTTCTGTGGTATAAAAATGCAACTGATGGTATTAAAACATTCACAGTATTTAACTGTCAATAATGAAGCATGGTAAGATACTTATCATAACAGCCCAACAAATGGCAAAGAAAAACCATAAAACACCCATGGACAAGAAAACTGGCCAAACAAGCTTTATGTAAGACATTTCACACCAAATTCCTATTGTGGCATACTGCTGTCTTCTTAATCAATGCAGCAATCCAATCATCAGCAGTAATCGAAACAAGCTGACTTCAAATTCATGGTGATTTTATCCATTTGGAACTAGTTATTCTCAAAACTGCTTGTCTCATATTAGCACAATGCAAGCTCACCCATTCTGCGTTGTTTCTTTGCTTCCAGCTTTTGATTAAGAACAGACCTTATGTTCCTTGCTTCATCTTCATGAGCAAAATTAAAGGCAACAATACAGTGCTGAAAAAGAAAAGAAATATGTTTAGGAACAGCCATTTTACAAATTTCCACCTCTCGTATTTTATTACATTAAACAATGTGATGTAATACGGCAAACAAATTTGTTTATTCACAGAAGCAGGAATCTGAAACATGTTACAAATGTCAAAACTGCCTATAACAGCTACACTACTGACAATAACGGAAAATGTATAATGGTTACAGTTTCATTTACACAAATTTGGCTTTCTAACATAATATGATAAAATATAAAATGTTTACTAATACAAGTTTTCTGTACAAACTCCATTTAGTAAAAGTACCTATAATGATTAAATGTTAATAGTGTCTTCATTAAGAGAACTAGTGAGCAACGATTTAAGGTCAGCCGAAACAAATGCTCCCTTAATATCTTGGGAATCTGATGTCTGTGGGGTTAGTGATTACTGAATGCACATCACCAGGAATATCAAAACTCAATAGGTAGCTTATCTCATACCATTATCTCATCTATGGCTACTCTGGCAATTCTTCTTGCATCAAAGGATATACATGTATACAGAAGCAACAACATTTAAGCACACATATGTAAAGCTGAATGAGTTACCAGGATGTAAACTTTCACAGTTGTTTAGTAACAAAATTTACTTTACTTTACCTCTAAATATTAAGTTCACAGCTCACAGCAACAAAGCTTGCTACAGTCATCAGAATGACCAACATGTGAATGCTCTAAAGGGAAAATAGCAGTTTAATGTGGGAATCATATAGCACACACCAAAAACTCCATGGAAAAGTTTCAGAATTTTTAAGTGTCAAAGATGGCAGTACATGTACTAATCACTAGGTTTCAAGGGGTTAGAAATATGCATAGTCCAATGGAAAAATCATATAGCACTTCAATACAGAAAAATGACAGAACAAACATCAACCTGTCAACAATTTCTGTAACACTGAAAATGATTCAATGTTACCAGTAGCTACTATTATATAATTCAGACATTTTTAACTGTCAGCAGTTCTTCTAAGACTAGAGGAACACAGTCATTAACAAGAAAATAAAAATTATTCCAGTCAAACTAAACTTTCAGAATGTCACTTCTTAAATGCAGTACTCACTACCACACTCTAATAACTAATCTAAAAAAGACAGGGTCCAACCACCACACAATCTTACACCAACCCAGCAATCTCGTTCCCTTTCTACTATCTTCCCTTCCTGCCATTCTTCTTCCCATATCCTAGCAGTGGAGTATTGGGTTTCCACAAGCATGATGGGAATTAGTTACTATTCATATACTTAAGAGGCTTGCTTAAGCAAGAGATTTCAAATGAGGTACAACTGGATCTACCTCAATCAAATACTAACCCACTATTCCATGGGACACAATGCCCACTGCCTGACACTGATCTCATAAACTCATCTTGAGTATACTTGGCAAAACATATCTCTTCGTCATCCTAAAGCTAGTGCCAAAATTTCAAGTGCCTATACGTATTTTCTAAAGAGTTATAGTTGCCACAGACATGCAGATACCCTGGAGTTCTGCAAGAGTTTCAGATGGGCAAAGAAAGTAAACATCACAAAATCACTGCATTATTATGAACAATCTGAGTTGTAATTTCACATGTTACTGAAGTTAAAAATTGGAACATACATTTGCATCCCACAAATTTCTTTCCACTTGTTAAATTAAACATTACATAAAATATTCACATGTGGGGCCTCTGTCTTGTCACTAAATAGGATTTGTAGAGATAGTGATCTTTACATCCCTGAGTTTCAACCCCTCCAAGTCCAAAGAATTCATGAACTTTCAGTTTTGGTACAATTCAACACCAATGACTACAAACCTCTCCCTCAAATGTATGTAGCCACATCTTTGGGCACTGATAGACCATACTGTTGTACACTTCATGTTCCCACACCATCTCACACCTCGTCAGACAGTAGAGACGGAAGAAATAAGAACGACGTTGATTGTCCTTCACCAAGCACAAGACACCTGCATCACTCCGTCTCCAGGCCGAGTGATCAGGTGGGTCTGTCACAAACAACTGAACAACTGCTGTAGCCAGAGTCTACAAAAAATCCAAGAAATTGCCCATATCAACCAGGAATTGTAATAACATAAAGTCAGAAGTTATATTATACCTAGTCTATACAAGAAAGCTCTACTGTTGTCAAAGCATACACTGCTGGACAATGAGAATCTACAGATGTTCCAAATAATATTGAACTGAACAGATTATACCAGTACAGGAATGAAACAAACTCCCTGATCACAGAACCAAAGTTAATGTGTGGGCACAAGGCTGCTGATTCTATTCAACTTCCATCCTTCAAAATATAGAATATAAACATGTTATAGTTGGGGACACTGTAAGAGGGCGGCGGGCATATACTAACAACTCTTTCCTATGAAAGAGGTTTTAAGTTATTAAACTGATGATAATAGATCAGTAGTTGTTTAATTCTATGAAGCAGAAATTTGAATCAGAACTCAATAAAAATCTGTCTTAAAGATAATGAAGATCAGAACATATGATTGTGGAAACATTAATATTATGTGGGACTTCAAAACACAGTTCTCTTGGAAGCTGTCAGTTACACACCATAAACAACATAAACTTACTCCTTACTTACTTCCTCCATGGAGTAGAGTCCTTCTTGAGAAGCTAACCGGTTTCAGCTGGTCAAGAAATTCCCCGCATTTCATGGAACCCAAAGGTTCATTACCACATTCACAAGCGCCCGCCACCTGTCCCTATCCTGGGCCAGCTCGATCTAGTCCATACCCCCACAACTCACTTCCTGAAGATCCATCTTAATATTATCCTCCCATCTATGCCTGGGTCTCCCAAGTGGTCTCTTTCCCTCAGGTTTCCCCACAAAAACCCTATACACGCCTCTCCTCTCACCCATACACACTACATGCCCCACCCATCTCATTCTTCTCAGTTTTATCACCCAAACAATATTGGGTGAGGAGTAGAGATCATTAAGCTCCTCATTATGTAGTTTTATCCACTCCCCTGTTACCTCATCCCTCCTAGGACCAAATGTTCTCCTCAGCGCCATATTCTCAACACCCTCAGCCTACCTTCCTCCCTCAATGTCAGCAACCAAGTTTCACACCCATACAAGACAAAAGGCAAAATTATACTTTGGTATATCTTAATCATTAAATTTTTGGATAGCAACTGGAAGACAAACGATTCTGCACCTAATGACAGCAAGCATTCCCTGACTACAATCTGTTCTTCATTTCTTCCTGCGTAGAATTTTGATTTGTTAAGGTATAAACAACATAAACACTGTGTTTAAATGTTATAGCAATAAATTCTTTACAATTTATCACACTTAGTAGCCTTGGTACACTTTCAGGCCTTCTGACGTTACATTACACCAGAATGTATCTGTCTCATGTTGTGAAAACATGTTACAGCTTCAAGACTCATTCAAAAGTCACTAATGATCTATCTGTTGATCAGAAACTTGATTTTGGCATGTAGGACCTGCCTTCTACACCACTTTATATCCAGCAGATGCCAAATAGCTATACATTCTTGCTAGCAAGCCCTGTTTTGTACAACAAAAATAGCAAAGAATGAATTTATCTTATAATTTTATCCTCATGTTCTATGGCCATGCATGTTAACCACACATTTACAGCACACACTTTAGAACTGTTAACAAAAAGAATAAGAAAATAACAACCTTGTCCAATGATACAGTAAATGAACTTCTCAGTTTGTTCCACAGATACACTGGAACTGTACAGAGTCACCTCTGGGATAATATTGTTTCAGAACACAATATAATCACAAAATTTGCCAAAATTAATATCCCAAACATCTCCCCAGATTAAAAAAATATGCAACACAAAGCATCTATTTTAAGATTTAAAAATGAAATTAAATACTTGTATATTAAGTAACAACATCTCAACCAACAACTTTTAAAACTACACCTACTCTTAACTAATTCACAGTTACCTGTATCAGCATCAAAGATGGAATGAAGCAGAATTACTCTAGCAATAGCATTGCTGAGATGCCACTTCATCACTCTGAGGCTAATTTTTGTGTTTACATTATCTTTCAAAACATTTCAGTAAAAAACTATCATGATCCTCATTAAATCCAATTTCCTTATCATACTCTACTTTATGAAGTGATCTATATGGAAATGCTATAAAATTTCACACAAAAGTAGCCTATATATTTACTTATATTCACAGCCATAGGGATTTTAAAAATGTCTACGCATCAGTTATTTTTACATAATATGCCCAGCAGTCAAAATGTTAAGAACAAAAACTGCAACTTAAAAGCACTAGGCAATAAGTGTGGGATGGTAAAAAATGATACATGCATGAAAAGTAAAATGCCTATAAAAACTCTGATAACTGTCTCATATTATTCCTTACAAAACAAATAGTGCTTAATCAAACAAACAAAATTTCTATCACTTCTCCTAATATGAGACAGTACAAAATGATTAAGTTTCCTTTCATACTATAGCATTTGCCTTAATAATTTCACTTGCATGAATATATTTGAAGCAGTTCACCTTTATGGTCATTTATTTACACCAAACCACCTCAAGAGACCTAAGCACATAGAACACAGTGAATTACTTACCTGACATCTACTTCCCAACAGGCGATATATCTGTTCATTTTCATCATGTGTCAGTAGTATGGAGCCGGAATGGTCAGTTTCTGTCCTCATTTTTTATAAAAGTGGTTTCTGTAAATAATTTCTTAAATGTTAAGTAATTATGTTCTGTGAGTTTATACCTAATAAGAATCCTTAAATGTAACATTCTGACACCAAAGTGATTAACATAATGGTGTTCTGCCAAGCTGACATAGTCTTCGGAAGCTTTCAACTCTGTACATTCTTGCAGTCAATTTCTTCTTTTTATTCCAACTGAATGCACATATGTTAAATACATTTATTTATCACCTATTACCTCCTACATGTTTCAGAGTTTGTTACACTATCTTCAGGGAGACCACTGCATTATCTGCTCAAGAACTATATGCTTTTTGCAATGCTGTTACATAGGCTGTGCTATAGAATACAAAGCATACCCTGTTTTTTTTTAAAATAAACAATGCTTGTTATAATGTTTAAATCAATATGTGATTTGTTCTAATGGCTTAAACACCAATGTAAATTTAAAAAAAGCAGGGTATACTTTATATTCTATAGCACAACCTATGTAACGACATTGCATAAAAGCACACAGTTCTTGAGCAAATAATGCAATGGTCTCACCCATGTCTCAGTACCACCTTCGGTCACTACCCGCTACGTAATAAACTAGAAGATCGCAGGCTCATATACACAGATTGGGTGGCAAAGAGTAGACTTGAGAATCTGTCGTACCTATTTATGTGTAGCAAAAACCGCAACACGTAGGAAATAACAGGTGATAATTATATGTACTTAACACATTATGTGCATTTAGTTGGAATAAAATAATAGATTTATAATCTTCTGAATTTAAATATACACAAATACATCAATAAAGAGTTACACGTAAGAAACTACCTTTATTATCAACATTCTATACTATCATATATGCAGCTATGAAATGTCATTTCAAACATTCATCATACAAGCACCTGGGAAACATCAACACATTTCTCTCAAAATACGATCTACTGTAAAACATGCTCTTAATAAACGCTAATATTCAGCAGTAAATACAAAGATGAGGACATGTTAAATGTAAATATATTTTCGTTCCTCTAAGTAACCTAACATACTGCATTCTCGACATATTAATGACTGAAAAATGATTTGCAACGTAAATGGTACTATTTTGTGTATTGTTCCTAACACTTGCTATTCGCAGTGTTATTCACGCCACTATTCACACAACCCAAAACGTAAAATAATAAAGAGCAATATTTCTTTCGCGCCGTACTTTAGTTTCCACTTCCGATCAGCCTGAAAAATGTCTACGTCATGAAATATTACTTCCGAAAATATTACATCCTGCTGGAATTTAATAAAATGCACTAACTCAACTTAAAACAGATGAAGCAACACGCACACTAGATGCATTCACATCAAATTTGAATCGTTAACCCCCAATCACAAGATATTATTCACTCCACTCCCATACGAACAAACATTCACAACTCTAATCACAGATTGTAAATGTAGTCATGGATTGTCATGTATATATACCATGGATGACTGTTATAGTCACAGTTATTTACACAGTTTGCATGATGGCAGGCTTGCGCCGAGAAGTTGATGAGAACTGCTCTGTTGTTGTTTATTACGCAGCGAGTAGTGGTAATTTCTCACCCATGTCTCGGTACCACCTTCGGTCACTACCCGCTACGTAATAAACTAGAAGATCGCAGGCTCATATACACAGATTGGGTGGCAAAAAGTAGACTTGAGAATCCGTCGTACCTATTTATGTGGTCGATGGTATTGATGATCTAGGAAGTGTCATCCCCGTTGTGTGTGTGAAAATTGGGAAAGGGTATGTAGTCAAACACCTATGTCAATTAAGGTGTATTTAATGGCTATACTAGATAACTACATGTTTCGGCCTGCTGGCCATCTTCAGGTTGTCTTCCAGAGAACAAGGTCCTACTATATACACTGAGCGTGCATGTGGTGCAGAGATCTCTACATACGGGCCTTATTGGAACTCGCTTGTGATTTTACCCACAGTACATTACGAAAACAAAATAGAACAGTTCATACAATCCAACAATTTCCTAACCTCTAAAACCAACCCCATAGACTCCTTCCAAACCCAAGTCAGGAAAGTTATAAACAACAGCAAAGCACTTATCCCTTCAGGCGCAAAATGGAAAAACATAAGTCTAAACCCATCCGCACCATCCATCAAAGGATAAATTAAACTGCACAAACCAGAACACCTGATAAGCCGAGTAGTCAACTGGAAAGGAGCCCCAGTTTACAAACTTGCCCGGCTATTCAAACAAAAGATAAGATTAATAACCCCACTCCCCAACACATGCACCGTAGGTAACACCAGAGAACTAATCAAAAAACTTGAGAGTAGCCCAGTTCTCCCTCAATACTCCCTAGCCCCCTTAGATATCTCCAGCCTATACACCAATGTCCCTGTGAAAGAAACCAAAGATATCACTAACATCCTAGTGAAAAACAAAGTGGACCCCCAAATCAGACAAGAGCTGCCAAACTGGTATGACACTATTACTCATCAGAACTATTTCTCTAGTAACGGGAAAATCTTAACACATTGGCGCCCGACAGCTGTGAACACTGCCCACCCCCGGTGGACCGGACATTTAAACTCTCAACCGGACCTTTAACCTTACAACTCCGTAGTACCGTACGAGTCCCTTTACATTA